>Ga0078972_1000165_pt1 | contig 271143 bp, 191 predicted proteins | sample YelNatPaOPGAMG01_FD_67568 | JGI IMG/M metagenome (GOLD analysis project Ga0078972, IMG submission 67568) | Hot spring thermophilic microbial communities from Obsidian Pool, Yellowstone National Park, USA - OP-RAMG-01 (SPADES assembly) (version 2) | ecosystem: Environmental > Aquatic > Thermal... | reverse complement strand
AACTCGGCCAGCGCAATTGTGTCGATGCCGTGTCCGTACATGTACTGGCCATCTTCGCGTTTTCCTATGATGCCGTCGGGCTGGATTTGGTCGAGCAAGTATTGCATGGCGGCGGTGACCGTTTTGCCGTGTTCGCCCTCGCCCGGGAGCTGACCGGCTGCCATGAAGGCCATCAGCGCATAGCCGGTCATGGCCACCCTGTGGGATGCCTCCTCGCCTTGAGTGCCCCATGAGCCATTTGGCGTCTGGCGGGCCGCAAGCCAGCGCAGCGCGCCTTTAATTATCTCCTCGGTTTTGGCATCCACCTTTACATTGTCCTTTTGGATGCTGGCGGCGGATTCTGCGACATCGGCCGCGCCACATAGCGCAAGCGCCTGGAAAAATAGTGCGGCGGCGAGAAATGCGCCAAAAAGCTTCGGTTTTTGTGGGAAGTTCAGATGCATTACTTTTTGGGCGCGGAAGTTTCGTCGGCCAGGTTTTTCATGTACTGCTCAACCAACGGGCCGTATTCGGCTGGATACTTTTCAGATTGCGATTGCAGCAACGCGGCCCGGTCGCGTTTTGGAAGTCCGATGAAAGTGCTTGAGCCTTTGTGTTCATCGCGCGGGCCTTTATCGCCGCCGGCGCCATACCAATTGCCGCCGGTGCCGGTTCCGCGCGGCCCGCCATAACCGCCTTTTTGCATGGCCTGGCCTTGTCCCATCCCTTGATTTTGTCCCTGGCCTTTGCCTTGTGCCTGTCCCTGTCCCTGTCCTTGTCCCTGGGTTTGTCCGCTGCCCTGTCCTTGTCCGTCGCCCTGAGTCTGGCTTTCGCCCTGTCCATCAGCCTGCGCGGAAGCTGCGCCTGGCGAACTGCTCATGCCGGCTTGGGCCATTGCCAATGCGGCAGCAGCCTGTGAAAGGGCGCCTTGTGCGGCATCTGCATTTTGGCGCGCGGAAGAGGCGTTTTGCGCTGCCGCCTGGCCGGTAGCTTCGCTGAGGGCGTTTTGCGCCTGTTGTAGGGCGGCTTGGGCTGCTGAGGGCAAGCCTGATGAGGCAGCGGCTTCAGAGGCGTGACCGGCTGCTTTCTGCAAGTGTTGGGCGGCCTGCGCAATTGCGGGGGCTGGAACGGCGCCGGAAGGCTGATTGCCGGAGCCAGCCTGCTGGCCGGGTTGACTTCCAGATTGTTGCGATGCGGCATTGCCTGCGCCGTTTTGAGGTTTGCCGGCGTTCTGAGCGGGTGATTGTCCCTTGCCGGATGACTGATTCGAGCCTGGCTGTTGTGCGCTGTTTTGGGAGCCGCCCGGGGTGAGTTGTTGGACTGCCTTTGCAACTTCAGTTTGGGCCTGTTCTATCTGGGCGGCTGCAGCGGCCAGACTGGAGCTGTTGTCCGGAGAACGCCCCAGCTCCTTTTGCAGTTGGGCGATCCGGTTTTCCAACGCCTGTTTTGCGGAGGCCAGATTTTTAAGCGCCTGCGCCTGCTTGGGCTGAGCTGCTGCGGCGTTCGCTTGTTGCAGATTTTGACCGGCTGCGCGCATGTTTTCGTTTGCGGCGTTGAGTCCTTTTGATGCCTCCGGTGTATCGGCGGCAACCATTTGATTTACTCCGGCGGTCTTGTCGGCCAGCTCCTGCTGTTTGCCCGCCAGCGCGGCTGTTTGCGGCTTTTCGGCTGATGGCTTGGCGGCTGCGTTGGCGGTATCGAGCTGCAAATGGCTTTGTTCTTTCATGATATTTTTCAAGTTATTGAGAGCTTGTTCATTATTGTTGAGCTGTTGGGCGGCTTTTTCCATGGCCGCAGCCTTCCGGCCAAGCTCGTCTTGAGCGCGCGCGAGCGCATCCAACGCGGCCTGTTGTGTTTCGGGCGGGTTGGCTCCTTTTTCGAGGTTTTTCTGGGCCTTTTCCATCTGGTTCGCGGCTTGAGCAAGTTCCTGGGCGGCGCTTTCCGCGACCGGTGCGGCCTCGGCCTGAAGCTCCTGGGCCTTTTCCTTGAGAGCCTTTTGGCGTGGGGCGGCAGTTTGGGAGAGTTGAGGTTTTTGGGCGGCATTTTCCGCAGACTCCTTTTTAAGTTGCTCTTGTGCGGCGGCCAATTCGCGGACTGCATTTTGCAAATCTTGGAGAGCTGCCAGCGCATCCTTGCGGCTTGGAGTTTCTTTTTCAACAGATGCTATTTGTTTTTGCAATTCTTCACGGGCGGCTTCGAGTGACTTGAGGGCGGCGGTTTCAGACTCACGCGCTTCGCGGGTGCGGTACTTGGCGCTGCTTTGATTCAGAATGCCATGGGCGTCCTGCATCTGACTGACAGCCTCTTTCAACCGGCTGGCCGCCGAAGGAGCCATGTTTTGAACATCTTCGCGAAGGCTGTCGGTCTTGTCGCTCAGGGCCAGTTGGCGGTCGGCGACTTCCTTTTGGTCCTGGGATTCCTTGGTTATGCGATCGGTGAGATTGACGATTGTTTTTTGCTCGGCGATTGCCTGTTCAACATCACGCAGCGCATTTCGGAGGGCGTCGGCCAAATCTTTTGGCGGGGTCAACTGTCTGGCAATGTCGCGCATCAAATCACGCGCGCGGCGCTCGCGGCCTGCGGCGCTTGCGATCCTGCCGGTTTTCAGGTCATCAATCGCCGCGTCCAGAATGCCCGGCAGGTTGTTTGAGCGGGCTAGATCGCGCGCTTTTTGCGGGCGTTCGGCCTGCGGGCCTTCCACTTGTTTTAGCAATTCATCGAGGCGGGCAAGTGCAAGGGCGGTTTCAGCCTGTATGTTTTCTTGTTGGATAAGCTGCTGTTTCCATGGGATTTGGTAGGCGTCGCCGTAGCTGTCCGGTGTTTTGCCTTTGACAAGCGGCTCCAGCCAGACTGCCTCCTTGAGGTTGTCGTGCTGTTTTTCTGCCAATTGGTAGAATCGCAGGGCAAGCTCGTAGAGGGCCTGCTGGCGCTTGAATTCGTCAATAAGTTGCTTGAGTTTGAGCACCACGGCTTTCTGGCCGGCATCGGCTTCGAGCAAACGCATGCGGCTGGCGGTAGGATTCGGGGCGGCGCTGGCTTCCTGAAGCAGCGCAACAATGCGGGCCATCTCTTCTTCGGAAAGGCGATTAAGCACGGCAGTCATCATCCGTAGCACCACCACCTCGTCGCCGGCTATGCCGTTGCGTTCAAATTCGCCAAGTAATGCCGCCAATTTTCCGCCGACCTGCTTGGTTGAGTTGCGAAGCTGGTTTTGGCGCAGTTCGCTTTGCTGAATGCGCTCGCTCAATGGCGGAGGCGGTCCATCGGCAATGAGCGCCAGCGCTGAAATAGAGAAAACAGCCATAACAAGGCTGCATTTTTTAATGCCAGACAATAAAGACTTCATAAATTCAATCCAACGCCAGCATAAAACTGACGATTACCCACCGGCAGTATTATCCTGCCACAATTGGACGCAATTTCAACGCCAACTTGCATCTGGTTTTGCGTCAGGATGGTCTGCGGATGCAATTGTTCAAGGCACTTTTTCACGGATTAGTGTCCCCAAAGTTTGATTCAACTTTTCCTGGTCCTGGATTACCTCTGTCAGGCCGGTCAGGTAGTCGTTGACGCGATTCATCAAGTCGGCGCGTTTTTCGGCTTCGCTGACGACTCTGGCAACGAAATGTTCGGTTGCACCCCGGCCCGGTCCGGTCAAATTATTGGCGTCTTCGGCAACAATCCAATACTCGATCAAACTGCCTTCTGGCGGCAACGGCGTGAGGTCGCGGATGCGCCATTCAAAGCGGCGGCGCATGCTGCGCGGCCTTTGCCCGTCGAGTTCCAGCTCGATTGATTTCTCAGCGCCCTGGTCAACCGTGTCCACTTTGTAACGGAGGAAAACTTTGTTCAGGCCGAAATCATCGGCTGCCTCGAAAGCAACCAGCATGATGGCCTGCTGGGTGACGAGTTCTTCGCGCCGCTCCGGATAGGTGATGCGCACAGTTGGCGGCTGGTCTGGAAGCACGTCCACGCGATAAAGAGCTGAATCTTTGGAGTTGATGCCAAATTTGTCGGTGAGGCTGAAGGCGATACCGGTCAGCTTTGGGTCGCGAATTTCAATTGAGCCGGAAAGTTTTTTCGGATTCTCCCTGGACACACTCAATGGCTCGGAGCGGTTCAAGCCCGCCAGTTGAACTGATGCGCTTGCAATATCCTTGGAGGCGGTTGCCTGGATGTGCAGGCGGCTGCCGGCCAAAATGGCCAAATCTCCCAAAGCCCGTTTGATTTTTCCAAGGCCGGTATAAGGCGGATACTCCTGGTAACATTCCAGGAATGCAAGCTCAGGCCGCGGCTCAACTCTGATTTCAAACCACTCGCTAAGGCCGTCATTGAGGCGTACCCGCGCTGAGAATGAATTCTGCACATTGTCCAATGTCCGCTCAAATTTGCGCGGCTGTTTTTTGTCCGGTAAAATGATGAATTGTTCGGTGCGTCCGGTTGGGTGTTTTATCAATAGTGAGCCGTGATTCGGCACGATACCGCGCGCCATGGCGGTAATTGTTACTGAGTCGCCGCGTCCGACCAACTGGCCTGCGCGGACAAGCTCAACATGAGTCTTGCGCGGCACTTCCACAGGAAGGAGAAATGCCCGCTTTAGCAGCGGCACGCTTGCTTCTCGTGTCATCCAAAAAACGCATGTTGCAACTCCCAGGACAATGGCGGCGTAGCCGGCCAGGGTTGCCAGCGGGCGGCTGGGGATTATGGCAGCAGGTTGCTGTTGTTCGGCCAGGCGGCATGTGTCAGCAACCAGGGCCCTGACAAGCGCCTGAGAATCGCCCGGGGCAAGAGCGCCCGGACGGCTGAGTTGGAGGGAGGCAATGAGGCGCGTGCGGAAATCCGGCTGTGCCTTTTCGATCCACAAGGCGACTGTGTCATCGTCCGGACGTTTCAGCCATGGCCGGATGGCAAATCGCAGCAACAGCCATGCCACTGCCGCCATCTCCAGCCCAAGCCACAATGTCCGCGCTTCCAGAGGCATTTCCAGCCACCAATCAAGGACAAATTCAATTGTCGCAGCCGGAATTATGAACAAGACAATCCATGAGAATCCGCGTCCGGCTGAAAATGCCAGCCAGCGGTTGCGGACTTTGGAAACAAGTGCGCGCAACTGGCCGGTTCCGTCCGGGATTGACCGGGCGGTCTCAACCGATATGGAGGCGGCTGTTTTCATTTCAGTTGCGATAATTTGCGCCCGATCCATTCGGCGGTCAGCAGGGCCAGCAGCAGCAAATAGCTGAACCACGATGACCAGACTTCAACTTCGAGCGTTGAGCGCACGCGTTCGGCCTTTTGTCCGATGGTTTGGGGCAAATCCCTCAGGTTTTCCTCGCGGAAGAACCGGCCTCCGCTGTTGGTGGCCATCTGGCCAAGCAACGTCTCGTTCATGGCTGTTTCACCAAGCTCATAGCGCGGCTCTGCAACGCTGAAATTTAACGGCGTGTCGCGGTCGTGTTGTACGAAAAATTTGTAATCTCCTGGAGCCGGCGCTGTGAATTCACCGCGGTAAACGCCCGGCTGGTCAGGGGCCAGGTGGAGGATGACTTCGGTTTCGGGCGGACTGCCTCCTGAAGGTGCATTGCGCAGAACATAGGCGGCCTTGACGGTTGGCTCCGTGAATGGCTCGTAGCCGACATTGAAAAGGCGCGCGTAAACGGTGATGCGTTCGCCGCTTGTTACATTTTGGCGGTCAGTGACCAACTGGGTTCTCTTTGAGCCGCCAAGCAGCCGTTGCAGGGTCATTCTTTGAAGCATCTGGCCCCACAAAGTCACGTGGATGGCGTCGCCTTCATTTTTTCGCAAGCGCCATAGATTATCAGTGCCGACAAAAAGGGACTGTCCGGCGCCGTATTGTTGGATTGCAATCACGGGCATTTTGCCAAACCGAGTGGCCTTGCTGGCATCGGCATCCACCAACAGAACTTCTGCCGCGGGTTTGGCGCGTGCCACGGACGCAACCCAATAAATCGGCGGGAGGTTTCGCCAGATTTTCTGATTTTCAGAATCCAGCTCGGCCAGCCGGAGCATGGCGCTGTTTTTTCCGGCTGCAGTCAGTTCGAGTGCAACCGGTTTTTCCGCCACAACCTCTCCGACACCTTCGGATGGTTGCGGATCGAATTCAACAGGGAGGATTTTTTCGATTGCCGTCCGTTTGTAGGCCCAGGGGGAGAATCGCTTGCCTGCCACCATTATGAATGCACCGCCAAATTGCGAGACAAACTGGCCGACGTTTTCCATTTGCGCGGGCGTCAGCAGCCGTGGGTCAATGTCACCCCAGAGGATGACATCATATTTGAAAAGCTCTTCCTTGCGGTCTGGAAATTTTTCCAGAAACGGCGAGTTGGGTGCGCGGCTAATGGTGGATTCGCCCGAAAAGAGGATTATTTTGGCTTCGATGCGTCTGTCGCGCAGCAGCATGGCCTGCAAATAGCGGTACTCCCAGCGCGGGTATTGTTCCACCAGAAGCACTTTGATTTTGTCATCAATCACGCGCAGATTTCTGCTCAAAGAGTTGTTGTCTTTAACCGTTTCATCAGGGCGCGGCTCTATTGAAGCCTGCAGCTCGAAATGCCCTTTCTCGGTGGGGGTGAATTTCATGGTTTTGACCATTTCGCCATCGGGACCAAATTCGATGGATTTTTCGTCCACCACTTTTCCGGCGAGCCTGAGGACAAGGCGGGCGGTCTGGCCGGCCATGCCCTGATGGCGTATATGGACACTGGCTTCAACTTCATCATTTGCAAAGGCGACATCCGGTGCCAGCAGGTGGGCGACTATGATGTCGCGCGGCGATGTAATCCCAACGCCATAGATGTAAATTGGGACGCCCTCCTGTCTGGCAATTGCGGCTGTTTCAAGTGGCGGACAACCGCTGTTGTTGGCGCCGTCGGTTGCCAGAAAAATACCCGCCAGCGGCTGGCCGCGCTTGCGCGCCAACACTTCGCGAACAGCCTCCCCGATAGCTGTTTGTGGATAATCTGCGGCCAATGAGTCCACCCATCCGAATTGCAATTGCGGCTTGTTTTTTTCCGCGCGTGCCTGTTGAACCGGAGCCACCAGCTCGCGCGGCGTTGTGCCGAAACCAAAGGGCAGCAAGTCATAATCACGCGATAATTTTTGCAACAAGTCCAGCCGTTGGTTTTTCAGGACGGCCTTGAGAAGATCAATGCGGGAGATTTGATCGAGACCTGCGGCACTGTCCGGTGGAAGCGGCTGGGCAAGACCGCCATTCGGGTCGAGTCTATTCAACCCGATGGCGGCGCGCTTGAGGTCATCGGGCGAGCTGCGCGGGTCCTTGATTTTCATGCTGGCGCTGTTGTCGAGCAGGATTACCAGTGAACGGCGGATGCTGCCTTCGACTGTGAAACGCAAGACCGGTCGCAATGCCATGAAGAGCAAGCCGGCTACAAACAGCACGCGCAGCGAGATTAGGATGATTCGGCGGGTTTTTGAGATGCCTTCCGATGGCTGCCTGTACCAGTATGCGATCAACCCGGCGGAAATCAAAATCGCCAGCGCCACCCAAACCCAGGCATTGCCAGCCGCCAGTCCGAGCTTGACGCCTGAAAGTTGGCTGGCGGAGTCCATTTTCCCGCCCAAAAGTTTTATGAGCCAAGCAGTCATTTTGAGCGGCTGAAATGCTGGGCCAAAAACGTTTCAAGCAAGGCCAGCGCCACGACTGCCAGCAACACCGGCAGCCAAAGCTCGGTTCCCTGGCGGTCTTTGGCCAGCATTTCCTTGAGGTTCATGCCCGGACGCGCGCTCAGGACCTGCGCCACTTCCTGCAGGGCTGTGCGATCGGCGCCGGATATTTCGTTCAAATCGGACTCGGCGGCGTCCGGTTGGGCGGCGAATTTGAGTGTGCGCCCCACTTCACTGGCGATTGCGACTTCATAAATTCCGTTGTAATCGGTTTCTTCGTAGCGAATGGTTGGCAGTCCGTGGACAAAATCAACCCGCCGCAGCTCGCGTCTTGAATCCCGATCAATTCCCGGTGGAGTGATTATGACATCCCGGCCCAGATATTCATTGCCGGGATGAAAAACAAACCGTTCGCCCACGCGCAGATTCAGGCTTTCGTCCTGGCGCTGAACAAGCGCGCCCAGGGCCCGGTGTACCAGCGGCACGAAAGCTGGGCGCACCGGCAAGTCGTTCCATGCGCTGTTTGCTGTGCTGCAGAAAAGCAGCACGCGGCCCTGTCCCCAGGTGCGTTCCATTACAGCCGGCGAGCCATCGGTAAATCTCAGCACGACGCGTGGTTCGCCAACTTCAGCCTGTCTGGCTGACAGTCCGGCGTTTGTGGACGCATCCGGCAACGGCCATGGGGCTGGAATTAACTCGAAATATTTGAAAAAGCGCGCCGTGCCCAATGTGCCTGAAGCCGGGTCATTCCATATTTCGACCAGCGGATGAGCGTAATCCTTGTCCTGCAAAAGGAAATATGTGTCCTCCCGGCTTGCGTCTCCGCGCAACTGGCCAAAGGCAGCGGGTAGCAAATTATTTTTGCGAAGCAATTGTTCATTGTAGGCGGTTGGAAGTGTGGCGGGGCCGGGGAAGATCATCAGGCCACCGCCGCGCCGAACAAATTGTTCCAGGGCGGCGATTCGTGAGGCGGGGATTTCAGAAACACCAGCCAAAATGATGGCATCGTAGTCGTCAAAGGAAACATTCAGAAACTCGGAGGCTTGTGCGGTTGCGGCCTTTATGAAATAGCGGGCGGCTTCGGCGGGGGGCACGGGCTGGAGGGCATGCTTCAGAAAGAAAACCTGGCTTTCCCGCGGCTCGGCTCCGGGGTCACCGTCAACCAACAGCACGCGGACATCGCCGATGCCGCGCAGTGCAAGCGAGCGCTGGTCATCAGCCGGCAATCTGTCGGCCGGTATGCGGGCGGTTGCCGAATGATAGCCGTCGGAGCGGAGCCTTGCGAAAAGTGACACACTGCGAGATGCCCTGGCTGGCAATACATCTATGAGTGTTTCATCAACTGGCGGGCCGTCGTCCAGACTGAGGTTGACTTTGACTTGGCGCACCTCGGTTTTGCCGAAGTTATTGACTTGAATCTCGAATCGAAGCGGCTGGTTGATGGGCGTCAGCCCGCTGGCAAGCCGGAAGCGGCTCACGCCAAGATTGTTATCCTCAGGCTGCTCGATGAACAGAATCCTTGTTCGAATTCCATCTTGTTTTGCGCCGGCCAGCAACCGGTTTATTTCCGGCATTTGCCGCCAACCGAGCGCCTGCGTGTCGGTGACAAGGAAAATTTCACGGCGCAAACCGCGGCTTTTTTTGCAAGTCTCAACCGCCTGCTTGAGAACCGGCAGCCAGTCGGTAGCGTGTCCGGAAATGCGGGCTTCACGAATGGCCTTGCGGGCAAGGTGCATGTCGTGCGTTGGCTCGGGGATGGCAGGGCTGGCAATATCCGAACCCAAAAATACGGCTAGAAAAGAACTTGGCGGTAGCGAGTCCACGACTTGCTCGGCTATGGCGCGGGCCTTGTCGAATCGGGAAGAAACGCCGTCAGTCTGGCTCATGCTGTATGAGTTATCGAGTATCAGGACGCCGGTGACGGCTGCGCCAAGGCGCTCACTGGTTGCAGATGGAAGCACTGGCCGTGCAAGGGCAAGGGCAAGCAACGCCAAAAGCAGGCAACGCAAGGCAAGCAGGATGATATCCTCCAGTCGCATGCGGCGTTGATTTTGCTCAACGCTGGTTTTCAAAAATCGCATGGCAGCCCATACAACCCGCTGAAATTTCCGCCGGTGCAGCAGGTGAATTATTATGGGCACTGCCACCGCCGCCGCTGCCCAGAGAAGGATGGGATTAAGGAAGTTCATGGCTTCCGGTAATCATCCCCGCCAGACTGTTTGCGCCCTGAACGCGAGGTAGGCGCCCAGCATTTCAGCCAGAGGCTGGTCCGTTCTGGCCAGGACATAGTGGCATTGATTCTTTTCGCAGCCTGCGCGTATTTGGTGGCGGAATTTCTCAAGCTCATCCAGGTAACTGCGCCGGATTTCGTTGGGACGGGTAAGGATTTTCGGAATGCCCTCCAGCCCATCGAACTCGACAAGGCCGCGGAATGGAAACTCGAGTTCGTACGGGTCAAGCACGTGAAAAACAATCACCTCATGGCCGCCAAATCGGAGGTGTTGAATGCCTTCGATGATGGCGGCCTCATCGTCAAACAAATCGCTGATGATGATTACCAGGCCCTTGCGCCGGGTTTTCAAGGCCAGATCGTGCAACTGCGCGGCGATTTGGGTCGGGCGAGCCGGCTGAAAAGCCGCCAATGTTTCCAAAATCCGCGTCAATGCCGCGCGATTGTCGCTTCTGGGGATGTGCACCCTCGCTTCGGTATCGAAGATTGTCAGGGCGGCGGCATCACGCTGCCGCATGATCAGGTATGCAAGGCAGGCGGAAAGTATCTTGCCGTATTGCATCTTGGTCAGGCGGCCGGAGCCGTATTGCATGGATTCGCTGCCATCCAGCAGCAAATGCGCAACGAAATTTGTCTCCTGTTCGTACTGTTTGATGTAGTAACGGTCAGTGCGGCCAAGGACTTTCCAGTCCAGATGCCTGGTGTCATCACCGGGGGCGTACTCACGATGTTGGGAAAATTCAACGGCGAATCCATGATAGGGGGAGCGGTGTTCGCCGGCCATGTAACCTTCGACGATGAACCTGGCGCTCAGCCCCAGTGTTTCGGCCCGTGACACGGCCTGGGCGTCAAGCAGTTCTTGTATATGGCGGGGGTCCATTTACCCGAGCTTTTCGTCGCGCGGCACCGTCTCAAGAATCTTTCGCGCAATGTCATCAGTGGTTACGCCCTCGCTTTGTGCCGAGAAATTTGGAATGAGCCGGTGCCGCAAAATAGGCAGCGCCACTGCCGCAACGTCATCGCAGCCGACATAGTTTTGTCCGCGTAACATGGCATGGGCTTTGGCAGCCATGATAAGATTCATGCTTGCCCGCGGCCCTGCGCCCCATGTCAGCCATTTTTTGCAAAAATCGAGGGCATCAGGCTGCTGGACGCGGGTGACGCGCGCGATTTTTTCGGCGTACCGCAGGACGTGCTCGGCGGCGGGCATTCGGCGCACGATGCGTTGCAACTCCAGGATATCCTCGGCGCCAAGCACGGGCTGGACATCAGCTTCCTGCGCGCCGGTGGTGCGTTGCATAATCTGGATTTCCTCATCCGCGCTTGGGTAATCAACATTTATCATGAACATGAAACGGTCCAGTTGCGCTTCCGGCAACGGATAGGTGCCTTCCTGCTCAATTGGATTCTGTGTTGCCAGGACAAAAAACGGGTCGGGCAACGGATAATCCACGCCTCCAACCGTGACCTTGCGTTCCTGCATGGCTTCCAACATGGCGGCCTGTGTCTTGGGCGGGGTGCGGTTGATTTCGTCGGCCAAAATTACGTTGGCAAAAATTGGACCGTGCAGGAATTTGAAACTGCGCTCGCCGGTTGTCTGGTTTTGCTGGATGACTTCCGTGCCGGTGATGTCACTGGGCATCAAGTCGGGGGTGAATTGGATGCGCTTGAAGCTCAGCCGCAGTGTCCTGGCAAGGGTGGAAATCATCAGGGTTTTTGCCAGTCCGGGCACGCCCACCAACAAGGCGTGGCTGCGGGTGAATATGGCGATGAGTATCTGGTCAATTACAGGCTCCTGTCCGACAATAACGCGGGCAATCCCCGCCTTGATTTGCGCATAACTTTGCTGAAGCCGCGCAATTGCCTGCAAATCATTCTCCGGCTGATCTTGTGTAACAGTCTGGCTCATAAATTTTTCCCTTCGCGGTAGGCGGCGTTCCCACAATCGGCTCTGCTGCTCAGACGCGCGCTGTTGTTGCTGTATTCAAAGTTAAGTCCGGCCTTTGCAATGGCAGCTTCCGCAGTTTGAATATCGCGATGTGTGCCGGTTTGGAACCACAACCCATGATGCGGCAGGCAAAAGAGCCTGCCCTGCGACATGGCATGTTGCCAGAGCAGTTTTACCGAAAATTTGCCATCAGGCGCGTTTGCCAGAATGCGTGGGTGCATGATGCCAACACTGGCAAAAATGTAAGGAGCTTCTGACTCAGTCCATTCCAGTGTGTTATGCGGTTTGACGAACAGGTAATCTTCTCCTTTTTCGTAACCCGGGGCGCGCGAGCGCGGCTGGACAAGAAGCAACAAATCCATTCTGTTGTCATCCCAGTTTCGGGCCAGCCGCTCAAGCGCAGGCTCGCCGGCATCAAACCACAGGATGTCACTGTTGATTGTGAAAAACGGTTCGCTGCCGAGCAGCGGCAGCGCATGTTTCAAACCGCCGCCGGTTTCAAGCGGTTCGGCTTCTTCAGAAATTTTGATATTCAACCCTTTGCACGAGGAGAGATGGGCAATCAACTGCTCTTTAAGATGGGAGACATTGATTACCACCTCTTCGACGCCGTACTCACGCAGCCGGTCAAGCGCATATTCAATCATTGGCTTGCCCGCCACTGGGATTAATGGCTTTGGGATGCGGTCAGTAAGCGGTCGAAGCCGCATACCGTATCCTGCAGCCAGTACCATCGCTTTTTTTATCTTATCCGGCATACCGTTCCATCCACGCCTTGACTCCCTTCAATAATGGATGCTGCAGGGCGCGCTGCAAGAGCCGTTGCACCCTGGGAGAATGCAGTCGTTTGTAGTCGGGTTTGTTATCCCTGCGGTCCAAACGCTCGAAAATGGCCAAAACACGCGTGTGGCGGACTGCCGCCAGAATTGCCAGAGACGCATCGAAGGCTTGTGCGTCCAAATTTGGGAATTGTTCAAGATAGCGTTGTTTCATTTTCCTGCGCAATTCATCCGGCACATCGCGGCGGGCGTCTTCGAGCAGTGACATCAGATCGTATGTAATTGGGCCGCGGTAGGCGTCCTGAAAATCCAGCAGACCAGCCCGCCGCACACCTTTGCGGCGCGGCAGCCACATCAAATTTGCCACATGATAATCCCTGAGCAAAAGAGTTTGCGGCACTTGATGAGCCAATGGCAGAACCGCCAGCCACGCCGCACGGAATTCGTCCAGTGCCTTTTCGCCAATCTGAGGCGTTACCCATTCCGGGAATAATTCCATGTCTGCGAGCATTTTTTCCGGACCATAAGCACGCAGGTTCGCTGGCGCGGCATCCGGCTGCCGGTGCAGTGCGGCCAGAACATCTGTAGCCAGCGTATATAATTCATCCTCCGGGCCGCCTTCCGCCAGGAGCCGCCAAAAGGAGGCATCGCCAAAATCTTCGATCAGCATCAGGCCGAGTTGGGGATTGCACTCAAAGATTTCAGGCGCGCTAAACCCCAGGCGGCGCAGATGTTGCGAGAGTTGAACAAAAGGCGACATGGAATCGCGGTTGGCCGAGGCATCCATCAAAACCACAGTGTGCCGGTCCTGTGTCAGCCTGAAATATCTACGAGACGAGGCATCGCCGGCCAGTGGCTCGCAGCGGGCGTTGCGCCACCCCGTGGCGCTCAGAAAATCCAGCGCCGGTTGCCGGAGCAGGGCGAATGCCGCTGCTGATTCGACGCGGGAGTTTGAACTTCCAGTTGCCATCCGCGCGGATGCTGCCACGAGATGCCGGTTGAGGCAATGAGTTTGCGAAAACCTTGATTTGCGGTTGCAAACCGGGATACTGGCTGCTGCTGACAATGGAAAAGAATAAACCGGGCAAATGCCATCTGTGTGGCGCGATGGAGTTGCGGATTTCGCAAAAATACAGCGCTCTGGCGCGTGTGACATCCGATTGCAAACCGTGGCAGAGTGGCGGGACGCTGGCTCGATGCGGGAAATGCGGTCATGTGCAAACAGTGGTGAACCGCCGTTGGCGCGAAGAATGCAATGCCATCTATCGCGAGTACACGATTTACTTTCAAAGTGGCGGCTCCGAGCAACATGTGTTCAATCCGGCCACCGGACAGGGCGGCGCACGCTCCGACAAGATTGTTGCGGAGTTGAAAGCGCATGTTGCGCTGCCCGAAAACGGGCGCTTGCTTGACATTGGCTGCGGCAACGGCTCATTCCTGCGGGCCTGCAGCACGGCATTGCCGGGTTGGCGTCTTTTTGGAACCGAGTTTGATGAAAAATACAAGGCGCAGGTCATGGCCATACCGGGAGTTGGTGGAATGTTTGCGGTTGATGTTTCCAAAGTCCCCGGTCAGTTTGATCTGATATCGCTTGTTCATGTGTTTGAACACATTCCAGCTCCGCTTAAATTGTTGCGCAAAGTATTGCGCAAACTCAAGCCCGGCGGGTTGCTGCTTGTGGAAGTCCCAGATTGTGAATGCAACCCATTCATGCTAACGGTTGCGGATCATTGTTCGCATTTTGCGACAAACGGCCTTGCGGAAATTATTGGAAGCGCCGGCTTTGAACCTGTGGTTGCAACGAATCAATGGGTTGCCAAGGAAATCACGGTTGTAGGGCGCAAACCACTGCGCTCGCGGCCCGTCCGCGTTCCACTTCTGCCAGAGGAGGAAACGCAACGGATTTTTGCCCATGTGGAGTGGCTCGATAAAGTGGCGCGGCAAGTGCAACGCCTTGGGCGAGAGGATAATTTTGGAATTTTCGGCACATCCATCGCCGCCAACTGGCTGCACGCGCAAACCGGCGGAGTTGAAAAATTCTTTGTTGATGAGGAAGTGTCGCGCCAGGGCAAAATGATGCTGGAGCGCCCGATTCTCGCGCCCGCCGCGGTGCCGGCAGGCTCGGTTGTTTATGTGGCGTTGCCGGCACAATTGGCGCGCAAAATTGCGCGGCGTCTCAGCCGTCCGGGCGTCCGATACATCGTTCCACCGCCTGTTTCATAAACTTATGAAGCGAGGCAGGCTTTTCGATTGAAACTTGTTTTCCTTTGAGGCTGAATCGGGATCAAAATATGAGCGCGAGTCCCAGAATTGGCATAATAGGAGGCACCGGCCTTTACAAGATTGACGGATTTTGCAAACAGAAATGGGTCACAATAAGGACGCCTTTCGGGCCGCCGTCCGACCAATTGTTGACCGGCGAACTGGCCGGGCGCGAGGTTGTCTTTTTGCCGCGGCACGGGCGGAATCATAATATTTTGCCTTCGGAGCTGAACCACCGTGCAAACATCTGGGCGATGAAGAAACTGGGGGTTGCCTGGATTTTGAGCGTCTCGGCCGTCGGTTCCTTGCAGGCGCGTTACCGGCCGCGTGACATTCTGGTGCCCGATCAATTTTTGGACAGGACAAAGCAATCGGCGCAACATACATTTTTTGGACGCGGCATTGTCGCGCATATTTCTTTTGCCCAGCCATTGTGCGAGGAATTGCGCAAGCTCATTTTGGAGGCTGGACGCGATTTGAAGGCGCGAATCCACGATGGTGGGACGTATGTTTGCATGGAAGGGCCGGCGTTCAGCACGCGGGCCGAGTCATTGGCCAACCACAAGGCCGGCCATGCAGTCATTGGCATGACCAATCTTGGCGAAGCCAAATGCGCGCGGGAGGCTGAAATCGCCTACGCCAACATGGCAATGGTGACCGACTACGATTGTTGGAAAGAAGATGACCATGTGACTTTGCCCATGATCCTGGAAAATCTCCATGCCAATGCCCGGATGGCCAACGCCATTCTGGCGCGGGTAATACCCAAAATCCCGCTTCAGCCAAACTGCTCGTGCCATCGCGCACTTGAGCATGCCATATTTACCGACAAAAAACTATGGCCGCCGCGTGTCCGGCGCGAGTTGGAGCCAATTTTGCGCAAATACCTTTGAGCGGGAAGGGGGTTAATGTGAAGTTTGGGGTTTTTGAAGTTGCCTTTGGCCACGGTTGGCTGCTAAATTAACAACATGAAAACGGTGCGTCTGCCAGCAGTGACGCCCGGCCGGTTTGGGCCGGCCCAAACGGCTGTTTCAGACGCACATTCAAACAACGAAATCCCACGATCAAAATGAAATTCACAAACAAATTTAACCGGCGGCAATTTATCGGCAGAACTGCAATCCTGGCGGCAACAACGCTGGCGTCGCGCGGATTTGCCGCGACGAAGCGCACTGCGGTTGATCAGGTTGAACTTGGCAAGACCGGCATCAAGCTCAGCCGGCTGGGGATGGGTTGCGGCACCAATAGCGGCAACGTGCAGTTTAACCTTGGCCAGGAAGGCTTCAACCGTCTGATTCGCTATGCCTATGATCAGGGGATCACCTACTTCGACTGTGCACAGAGTTACAAGACATTCCCGTGGATGGGCGAGGCCATAAAGGGCCTGCCGCGGGAAAAATTATTTTTGCTTTCCAAAATACCGGGCAACCCGGAAAAGCCGATGGAGGTGATTGATCGGCATCTAAAGAATTACCAGACCGATTATCTGGATTGCATTCTTGTTCATTGCGCCGTCAAGGGGACATGGACGGATGATTTGAAGCGGTTGATGGATGCGTTGTCTGAAGCAAAGGCACGGAAGAAAATCCGCGCCCATGGTGTTTCGTGTCACAGTCTGCCTGCGCTCACGCTTGCGGCTTCTTCAGATTGGGTGGATGTCAACCTTGTGAGGGTAAATCCCCAAGCCAAACACATTGACGGCCCTGATGAGGCATGGAACAAATCCGGCTCGGATCTGGAGCCGGTGCTGAAGCAAATAAAAATCATGCGCTCAAAGGGCCATGGCATAATCGGGATGAAAATATGCGGCAACGGCGATTTTGTAAAAGCTGAGGATCGCGAGAAATCAATCCGCTTTGCCATGGCGCAGCCTGAGATTGACGCCATAACCATTGGATTTAAGAGCAAGGAGGAAATTGACGAGGCCATCGAACGGATGAACCGCGCCCTTGCAGGGTAGAGGCGTAAAGTGAACAAATCATTGCCAATATCTTTGCGAATTATTTGCAGAGGCCGGTGTGACAGATGGCCAGCCGGCCGTGTGGCGGCGTTTACGTTGATCGAGCTGTTGGTGGTGATAGCGATCATTGCCATCCTCGCCAGCCTGCTTTTGCCCGCCCTTGCAAATGCGAAGGAGACCGCCAAACGCATCAAATGCGTAAACGGCCTCCGGCAACTGGCTTTGGCACATCAGATGTACACCGATGACAATGAAAATGTTTATTATCCACGGACAATAAACCCATGCTGGATGCAGGGGCTGTTTGAATATTACCAAAGCACAAACTTGCTGCTGTGTCCAAGCGATGATCCAAATCCAAATGTCTATCGAGGCTCAACCTACCCTGTTGATCTTTCCCCGCGAAGTTATCTGCTCAATGCGTGGAATGATTACTTTGAGACTGTTCTGACAAACAACAATGATTTTCAACGCTACATGTTCCCCGGTTTGTGGATTGGGATGCCGGAATCGGTGGTGAAACAGCCATCCGAGACGATTCTGTTTGGGGAAAAGGAAACCCAATCTTCCCATGTCTATATGGATTTCAGGCAGGGCAACGGGAATGACATCGTTGAGATTGAACATGGCCGCCACGGAAAACCCGGCTCATCCCGCCGGGGGAACGGCTCTAATTTTGCATTTTGCGATGGCGGCGTGCGTTTCCTCAAGTTTGGCAGGTCGGTTATGCCGCTCAATTTGTGGGCTGTGATGGATTCATGGCGCACCAACGCCATTGATGTAACCGTGCCCTGACTCAAGTCTTTATTCCCAATCGGGCGCACAACTGGATGATGTGCTCCTTTGCCTGGGCGTATTCTTCGGCCTTTGAAAGATGTTCAAGCATGAGGGGCGGTTGCTGTGGCATGGCGGCTAGGCGCCGGAGGTAGGTCTGATAATCCATGGAGCCGCGGCCGGGGGCGACTTCACGGAAATGGACGTTCATTTCCACATCCCAGGTCAAATCCTTCGCATGACAACTCGTTATCCACGGGCCGAGCTTGTCGAAACACTCATCAATCAACCGGCCATTTTGATAAAAATGGCTGGGCGAGTTGACAAGATTGCACGGGTCGAGATGCACCCCGAAGGCCTTTCGGTCAACCGCCTTGAGCATCCGCAAATAACTGTCGGGACTGTCCGGCAACGCCCACCCCATCATCTCATAACAAAATTTCGTTCGTTGCGGCTTTACAGCGTCAATAATTTTGCGGGCGTTTTCCACGGCTGCATCAAAGAACTGCCCGGATAAATTGTCCGGATGCGGCCCGAACCATACATCGCGGTTGAAAGAGCCGGCAATATCCACGCAGCAGCGCGCGCCGACAGCTTCGGCAAGGGCAAGGCCGTCAATCACCTTTTGCATGTTTTGTTTGCGCTTCTCGGGGTCGGCATCCAGCAAATTTACCCACCTGCCAACTTCTGCAATTACGACGTCATGCTTTGCAAATGCCTCGCGCAGAGCCTGAATCCGGGCGCTGTCATTCAGGAGCACATTTGGACAGTAGGCGGCGCGGTAGCCGAGTTTTTTGTGCGCCAGCGCAAGTTCCTCCGGGTCGGCGGCGTTTGAGAAGGAAGGGCCGCCGAGACGGATTTCGCCTCTGGTTTCGACAGCCCCCAGCGCGCTGGCGGCGGCTCCGATCGAAATAATTCCCATGAAATTACGCCGGTTAATCAGACGGGTCTCCATGACTTACAAATACATGCTGCAGCGTTTCAGGGAAAGCCAAAAACGACGGTCTGAAAGCCCGGATGAAAAAACATGAATTGTTTTGAACCTGCAGGCAACTTTGTGTTGCCGTGGGCGGCTTGTGGAATTATGTTTGTCCGCACCTATGGAACAAAAAGCGCAAAATAACATGGAGAGGCGTGAATTTTTGAAATCAGCAGCCCTTGGCGCTGCCGCCTTTACAGCGGTTGGCGCCGGCTGTGCTACTACAGCGGGCGGCAGCAACGGGCCGGCGGTGACAAAAGGGCGGATTAAACAATCCATTGCTTACTGGTGTTTCGAAACATGCCCTGAAAAGTGGGATTTTGAGTACACATGCAAAATTGCCAGACAGTTGGGCTGCGTAAGCGTCGAGCTGGTGGGTTCAAAGTATTTTCCGATACTAAAGCAGTACGGTTTGATATGCGCGATGTGCCAGATTGACATGAATCCAGACCCGCCATTTTTAAAGGGGTTCAACAACCCGGATCACTGGCCGCGGGTGATGAAGGCCACACGCGATGCAATTGACGCGGCGGCGGAGTACGGGTTTCCAAATGTTATATGCTTTACCGGATATGCCGCCAAGAATCCCAATGACCCAAACAGTCCGAAGATTGGGCTTGAGGAAGGCGCCAACAACTGCGTTGAGGGGCTTAAGCAGATGGTGCGCTACGCCGAGCAGAAGAAAGTCACTCTTTGCATGGAAATGCTCAACAGCCGTGAAACCACGCACCCAATGAAGGGGCATCCAGGCTATCAAGGCGACCATACCGATTATTGCATTGATATTATCAAGCGTGTTGGTTCGCCGCGCCTGAAGCTGTTGTTTGACGTTTATCACGTGCAAATCATGGATGGGGACATCATCCGCCGGTTGCATCAACTGAAAGAGTACATCGGCCATGTTCACGTTGCCGGCAATCCAGGCCGCGGTGAGCTGGATGAGAAACAGGAAATCTATTATCCGGCGGTGATGCAGGCGCTTTTGGACATCGGTTACACCGGTTATGTTGGCCAGGAGTTTATACCAACCCGGAGTCCGCTTAAGAGCCTGACTGAAGCGGTGAAACTTTGCGATGTTTAGAAATCCATTTCCGCTTGCAAGCCGGGGGTGATGTCAGCGAGCGCAAAAATCGCCCGTGTTGAGACGTTTCCAGTGGTTTATCCCACACGCGGGCGTTTCAAATTTTTCGAGGATATTCATGGCCGCCCGCTGGGGCGCCAGACGGTTTTGGTGAAAATAACCACGGATGGCGGTCTTGTGGGATGGGGGCAAAGCGTGCCGGTGCCCACCTGGAGTTATGAAACTCTGGAAACAGCGCTGAGCACGCTTAATCAGTACCTGGCGCCGGCCTTGATAGGCCGGGATGTATCGGACATTGGCGGAATCCACGCAGTGATGAATCGTGTGATTGCGTCTTCATTTTCCATCGGCCAGCCGATTTGCAAAGCCGGCATTGATCTGGCCCTGCATGATTTGGTCGGCAAATTGCAGGGCAAAAGTCTCGCTCAGTTGTGGAATCGGCGCGGTCTTGCGCGAATCGAGGTTGGTTACACATTAAACCCGACGAGCGTGGGAGATTTGGAGGCATCCATACAGGCCGGGCTGAAAGCCGGCTACCGGCATTTCAACATCAAGGTTGCGCCTAATCCGGCTGTTGATTTGGAAATGTGCCGCTGTTTGAAGCAGCTTGTTCCGGACAGCTTTCTCTGGGCTGACGCCAATGGCGGTTACGATGAAAGCACGGCGCTGGAGGTAGCGCCAAAACTTGCCGAAGCCGGTGTGGCGGTGCTTGAACAGCCGTTGCCGGCCAACCGGCTTGGGGGTTATCGCCGACTTAAAAAACTGGGCGCCATTCCGATTATCATGGATGAGGGGGTTGTGTCGGCGGTTGAGCTGGAGGAATTCATCCGGTTGGAGCTGCTGGATGGCGTGGCCATAAAGCCGCCGCGCTCAGGTGGTTTGTGGGAAGCGCGCCGGCAAATTGAACTGGCAATGGCCGAGGGCTTGTTGGTTTTGGGCAGCGGCCTGACTGATCCTGATATTTCCTTGGCGGCCTCACTTGGGTTGTTTGGGGCTTATCAGCTCGCCAAACCGGCGGCGTTGAACGGGTGCCAGTTTCTGGCTGCATCGGTGCTCAAAGAGCCGTTTGCGCCTTGCAACGGTTTTCTTGAAGTGCCTCAGGGACCGGGCCTGGGGGTGGAAGTGGATGAGGAGCTGTTGCCAGAAGGTCCCCATTTCATGCTTGAAGCGGCGGCATGAATCTTTTTTCATCCAAGTGTGCCCGCGTTGAAAAACTTTCTGCGCTACTGGCTGCCAGTGCTGCTGTGGATGGCGGTCATTTTCACGGCGTCCACCAATGCCATGTCCGCAAGCCAGACATCGCGGTTTCTCAGGCCGTTTTTTACGTGGCTGTTGCCGTCGGCCTCGCCACAAACCATTGACAGCCTGATTTTTGGGACGCGCAAGAGCGCGCATGCCGCAGAATACGCTGTGCTTGCGCTATTATTATGGCGGGCGTGGCGCAAGCCGGCGCCGGGGGATTCGCGCAAATGGAACATGCGGGAAGCCTTTTGGATTTGGCTGGTTGCCGTTGTTTATGCAGTGAGCGATGAGTGGCATCAGAGCTTTTACCCATCCCGCCAGGGTTCCGGGTTGGACGTGCTCATTGATGGGGCGGGGGCTGCAGGTGGGTTGTGTGTTGCGTGGTTGTCCGCCAGGATTTCCGTTTGTAAGAGCCGCGCACATCCACTGCCTGACAGTCAGCCTGCAAAACCTGTTTGAGGGGCATGAAGTACCCGGCAGTGGTGATTACCCTTGTTGTTGCAGCAGGCATCGTTGCCGCCGAGTTTGTGGAATTGCCGTTGTTTGGCGGGTTTGCTTTCGCAATTGGCATTGGGCTGTTGGCATGGTTTCATCAAAGCTGGCGTCCATGGCTGTTGTATCCGCTGCTGTTTTTTGCCGGCTATTTGAATACAGCATGGCGGGAGAGACCCATCGGTCCGCTGGATTTGCGTCGCTTGTTGGGTGAAGGGAGCGAGATTGCCACAATACGCGGGCGGTTGCTGGATACGCCCGTCCCACATTCTTACGTACATGATGATGAAGAAATCTGGCGCAGCAGCGCCTTTGTAGAAGTTCATGCCGTGCAGTTCAGGGGAAAACCCTGGCAGTCTGCATGCGGGCGGCTGCTTGTAAGCACCCGGGGCCTTTTGCCGAAGCAATTTTTCAGCGGCCAGCCAGTGGAAATTTACGGCGTGATTCAACGTCCGCGCGAGGCGATTGCACCCGGCCTGTTTGATTACCGTGCCTATTTGAAACGGCGTTATATCCACTATCAAATGTTTGTGAGCCGGACAAGCGACTGGCGGCTTGGGGCGGGGGCGCTGCCGGAAAGCGCCATCAGTTGGAGCGACCGGTTTCAACAATGGGCACGGCAAAAATTGGCGGCTGGTTTACCGGATGATGAGGCGTTGCAGTTGCAGTACGCGATGCTTATTGGATGGCGTACTGGCATGACAAGCGAGGTGGCCGAGCCATTCATGCGCAGCGGCACGATGCACATCTTTGCCATAAGCGGGCTGCACGTGGGATTCATTGCTGCAGCGCTCGTTGCGCTGGCGCGGATGGTTATGATTCCTCGACAAGTTTGCGGGGTGGTTGTCATCCCGCTGCTGTGGTTTTACACTGCGGCCATAGGCTGGCAGCCGTCTGCCGTTCGCTCCACGTTAATGGCAACCGTATTAATCGCTGGCTGGGCGCTCCAACGTCCGGTTAACTTGCTGAACAGTCTGTTCATGGCGGCGTTGATAATCATTCTTTGGGACCCGCAACAACTTTTCCAAACCAGTTTTCAACTTTCCTTTGCCGCAGTGTTGTCCATAGCGCTGTTGATCCCGCCGATTGAAAAGGCCAGGGAGCTGGTTTTGCAGAACGATGCCTTGCTGCCTCAAGAGCTGTGGTCTGCGTGGCGGCGCAGGCTGGATAAAATCATTCATTACATCAGCGCCGGGGCTGTGACATCGCTGGCGGCGTTTTTGGGAACAGCTCCAGTAATTGCATGGTATTTTCATCTAGTCTCGCCTGTCAGCTTGCTGGCCAACCTGCTCATTGTGCCACTTAGCGCCGGAGTGATGACATGCGGCATGGCCAGTATTGGATTCAGCACTTTTTGGCCATGGGCAGCCGAGTTGTACAATAATGCAGGCTGGCTGTTGATGAAGGTGATGTCCGACCTCAGCAGGTGGTTTGCAGATATTCCAGGCTCTTATTACTACGTGGCGCGGCCCGGCCTGCTGGAATTCGTTTTGTATTACACCACTTTGGCCGCGTTGTTTGCGGGCGGTTTGCAGGTGAAACGCTGGCGGTTGTGGACCATCGCTCTTTTAAGCTGCACGGTTGTGGCCATTGCTGCACAACAATTGGCTGCTTACGGGGCGCGTTCAATGACCGTTCTTCCACTTAATGGCGGTTTCTCAGTACTCGTGCAAAATGGCTCGCTGAAGGATGGCTGGCTTGTGGATTGTGGGCGGGAGGAATTCAGCGAGATGGTAGTAAGGCCGTTTCTTCGCGCGCAGGGAATTCAACATTTGCGCGGACTCGCATTGACGCATGGTGACATACGCCAGATCGGCGGGGCCTCTGTTATTGAAATGCATTTCGCCCCTGAACACGTTTATGCAAGCCCACTGCGTTTTCGGTCTGCGCCATATCGTGAATATACAGCGTCCCTGGAAAAACGGCCTGGGTTTTTGCAGTACTTGAGCCGGGGCAATCAGTTTGGGCCGTTGTCAGTGTTGCATCCGGATGCAAATGACCGGTTTGCACAGGCTGATGATGGCGCGCTGGTTTTCATGGGACAAATGGGGAAAGCACGGGTTTTACTGCTTTCGGATTTGGGCAGGCACGGCCAGAGCGCCTTGATGGAGCGGAATTCGGACGCGGATTTGCAGGCAGACATTGTAATTTGCGGGCTGCCAAATGATGGCGAGCCTCTCATGAACCCGTTGTTGCGGGCTGTGCGCCCCAGGATAATAATTGTGGCTGACTCGCTTTATCCGGCATCGAGGCGGGCATCGCGCGCTTTGCGTCAGAGGCTGGAACGTTGTGGAATTCCGGTTTTATGTACCCATGAGTGCGGGGCGGTTAAGCTCGAATTCAAGCGTTATGACTGGCGGGTGAAAACCATGAGCGGTTTGGCTTTCGACAGCCGCAAGTTGAAGCGAATGAATCCCAAATCCTGGTCTTCGGATGAGTATGACCCTGAGGAGGCGTATTAAGGATGCGGAGACGCGGCTGTTGCTGCCGGCTCTGCTGCAGTGGCCGGCAGTGCCATGAGATTCGCCACGGCATGTTTTGTTATTTCAAAAAATCCACCCGTGCGCTCAGTTCGGGGGTGAGATATTTGTCGGGCTTAAGGATTTGGACTTTGATCTGAAGGGTGCCTTTCTGGCGGCTTGCTTCGGGTGAAATTTCTGCAACGTAACCGTCGTAAATTCTGTCGGGGTAGGCTTCGGGGCTGATTTTGCATTGTTGATTCAAGTAAACTTTTGCGATGTCGGCTTCGTTCAAATCAATTTCAACCTGCAGGTCCTGCGGGTCCGCCACGGCGAGCAAAGCGGTGCTGATGCCGCGGGCGCCGAAGCTTTGCGGTGTAACCATTTCGTTGGCGTCAACCAACTTTTCCAGAACCACGCCATTGATGGGTGAGCGGATGATTGTCCAGTCGAGATAGGTTTTGATCAGCTCAAGTTGGCTTTCGACTTCCTTGACTGTGACGCGGGCTGATTCGAGCTGGAGGCGGGCGTCATCGAGGGATTTCTGGCCTTCTGCGCTGTTGGTCACAAGGGTGAGCGTGCGTTGATAATCCAACTCGGCCTTGGCGAGGGCTACTTTGGCGTTTTCGAGCCGGGCGGACGTTTCACGGAGGCGCACTTGATACTCGCTGTCGTCCAGACGCGCAACCACCTGTCCATTTGTCACGCAGTCACCCTTTTTAACCCCTATCCATTTTACAAGTCCCATGAATCGTGGGCTTAGCTCGATGCGCTCATGATTTACGATGTAGCCGCTGACAGTGAGAATTGAATTGGTGGGTCTTGGGGCTGGCGTGCGGATATAGGCAGTGCTGTTGGACAGGTTGGCAATGCTTTCTGCCGTTGAATTGGTGGCCGGTTTGAACGGCTTCAACATGCTGCCAGCCGGCCGGATAGTTTCAGGGTTCCAGGGGCGGTAGAGGTATAGCGCAACGCCTATGACGGCCGCCACGCCTGTAAAAATTGCCCACAACGTCCCGGCAGGCCGCCGTCGGGCGCTTGCTCGAAGCCGCAGTTTCTCCAGTTGACTTTCGTTCATACCATGCAATCCCGTCCCTTAAAATCCAAAGCCTCCCGCAAAAGCCGGCGCTTGATTTAATCAAGCAGCGCGCAAAGCGGCTATTACCGGCAGGCGCGCAGCCCTGATTGCCGGCAAGAGACTTCCTATAACACCGACAATCAGGGAAAAAAGCAATCCTTCGGCGAAAAGCGCTGGCGTAATACGGAATTGGAAAATGGTTTCACTGAAAGTTTCAAGGCCGATTGTCGCAGTGGTGTAACCATGCAATGGAAGCGCCAGCAATCCGCCCAACAACCCGCCGGCAAGGGAGAGCAGGGCGCCTTCAATAATGAAACTCATGAGAATTGCGCGCCGCCGGTAGCCCAGCACCCGCAACGTGCCGATTTCCCGGACGCGCGCCCCTACGCTTGCGTAAAGTGTGTTCATGGCGGCGAAGATTGCGCCGATGGACATGACGGTTGCCAGAAAGCCACCGAGCACTTTTATCGGTTTTGCGGTCATGGTCTGTTTGCTGTAGTACTCCGTTTCAGGCATCGCCCTTAGTGACAGCCGTTTATCGGTGTCCACGCGGTTGCTTATGGCCAGCGCCGCCTCCGGCCCGTTGACCCTTAGCAGAACGCTTGAATAATTTTCGCGGTCAAACAGGCTGCGGGCTTCATCTGCGTCCATCCAACATTCTGAATCGTAGGCGCTGTCGCCGCCGTCGAGCCACCCAACTACAGTAATCAATTTCCCGCCGGTTTTGATTTGGCTGCCGATGTCAAAGTTTGCAAAGCGTTCCGCAAGTTTTGCGCTGACCACTATTTCACGGTTTCCTGGAACAAACCAGCGTCCGGCCACCAGACGCACTTGTGGGCGCAAAAATCGGCCCATTGGCGATATGCCGCGCACCAGCACATTGGCTTCGCTTCGCCCCTGTTTGCGTGGGAGGTTGATGAGAACTATTACGTCGGCTGAAACCAGCGGATTTCCGTTTTGGTCGCGCGCAATTTGTGGCAGATACAGAATTTCACGGTATTGTGCGCGGGTAATCTGGCTGACGCTTTCGGCTGTTGAACCTTTGCGGAGGATGATGGTGTTTCGAGGATCGCCGGTGTTCTGGCTGGCTTTTTCCAATCCAACGGCCAGCGCCTGCACCAGGACGTAAACCGCAACTACAAGGGCAACGCCAAGCATGGTGGTGATTGTTGAGCGCCAGCGAATCACGAGGTTGCGCACGTTGTATTTGATCGGCAAAGCCATAATCAGTAGTTGCTCCGGTGCTGCATTGTTTTTTCAGTCCAGTGTTTTAAGGCCTTCGACCACGCTGGCCCGCACGACCGCCCAGGACGGCGCCAGACTTGCCACCACGCCAAGACATGCGGCCACCAATAATGCAAACCCGATAATCCGCGGCGTGACATCAAAGGTGTTCATGAAGTTTTGTGTCAGCCCGGCTATGCTGCCTTTTGCGTAGATGAATTTTGCGGCGGCGGCGAGGCCGGCGGCGGCCAGCAGCGCCAAAAAAGCGCCAAGCCATTCACGGTGGAAAAGCAGCTTTAGAAAATTTGCGGCGAAAGCGGCTGCAACAGCTCCCAACAAAATGCCCGCCCAGCGTGTCTGGCTGTAAAGCAGCCATGCCCAGCCGATGCCAACCACTGCGCCAAAGCCGGCAAGGCCGAAGCTCTCGGCGAGAATGAACGCAAACAGCTCGCGGCGCTGAAAACCAAGGGCTTTGAGAATGGCAAGCTCGCGAAAGCGCTCGCGCACGGCCATGCTCATTGTGCTTGCTGAAACAAGCACGAGCGTGAAGACAACAACCGTGCTGATAAGCGTGACCAGTGTTTTGATGTTGCCCCACATGGAGACAAAATTGAGCTGGAATGCGCGCTCGGACTCGGCCCGGACTTCGGAGGATGTATTGGCAAAGGCGTTGTTAATCGCTTGAATGACCGCCGGCATGTCCTCCGTGCTGCGCACCTTCACCCACCAGGTACCGACCATTCCATGGTTGCCGGTGGCTTCGTCCAGGTACTTTTGGTTGAACAAACAGTTCCTGTCATCAATGGTTCCCCAGTAAATGCCAACCACCTTGAATTCGAGGGAGACGGCGTAAATGTCACTGGTGAACTTGATGATGTCGCCGACTTTGATTTTGTACTTGTCGGCGGTCAGCTTGCCGATGATGCAGCCGGTGCGTTCCGACTCAAATGCCTCATAGGCGCCTGGAGTAACCTTTGCCTCGCCAAAGACATGCCTCAGCATTTTGGGGTCCAATGCAAATTGAGCGAATGACGGAAATTTCTCGTCTTTGAACACACCGCCAAACCAGCTAAACGGAGTAACAGCTTCAACGCCCGTAATTTTTTCGATAATCGGGCGCTGGCGCGCCGGCAATGGCTGGCCCAGTGAAACCCGGTTTCGCACTACAACTCGCAGAGCCGCGCCGGCTTCTTCCGGAGGGAGCGTCAATTCCCTTTGAAAGACCAGAAGTGTCACCAACAAAAACAGGCTGGCCGCAACGCTCAGTATGGAAAGAGCCGCCCGGCGCTTGTTGCGCACCGCATTTTTAATTATGAATGTTGCAAGCGTCATCAGCGGTTCAATTCGTCAGCTCGCCTTTTTCCAGATGCACAAAACGCGTGCCGTAGGCGGCGGCTTTTGGGTCGTGTGTTACGAGAATCACCGTTTTTCCCGCCTTTTTGCTGAGTGTTTGCAAGACGCCCAGCACTTCCTGTGCAGAGTGTGCATCCAGATTGCCGGTAGGCTCGTCTGCCACGATTAGCGCAGGGTCAGTCACAAGCGCGCGCGCAATTGCAACACGCTGTTCCTGGCCGCCGGACAGTTGGCGTGGCAGATGTTTGGCGCGGTCGGCCAGCCCCACCAATTCCAGCGCGGTTTCAACCTGTTGGCGGCGCTCGCGCCGGCTTAGCGAGGTCAGAAGAAGCGGCAGCTCCACATTTTCATAGGCCGTCAACACCGGAATCAGGTTGAACGTTTGAAAAATAAAACCGACGTTTTGATTGCGCCAGTCTGCAAGCTCGGTTTCGGATAACAGGCTTAAATTTATGCCCTGAACCACGCACTCGCCGCTTGTAGGCCGGTCCACGCCTGCAATGATGTGCAGCAGCGTGGACTTGCCGGAGCCGGAAGGCCCCATGAGCGCAAGAAATTCGCCCTCGGCGATGTCAAGGTTTATGCCATTGAGCGCCGTGACTTCAATGTCGCCCTGGCGATAAATCTTGGTCAATCCCCGAATGCTTACCACTATTCCATTGCCCATAACGCCGTCCAATACTTTCCTTGATCTTCGGTTTTGAGCAAATGGATTTCTGAATCGCTCCTTGCAATTTGATGTGGTGATTTATTACTCCACCAGCTCACCGATAAGCATGAGATAACCGGCATACCAATTCAGTCCCTCAAATCTCTTTGGGTCGTTAATTTTTTCATTTCGTTGGGCCAGGATTTTGGCTTTGTCTGGCGGGTCTGAAATCGTCTCGATTTTGACTTCATGAACTTGTGGCGCCAATCCATGTGCGGCCATGAACTGGCCCAGACGATGGTAGGTGCAGTAGGAATCAAATCGAAGCACTTTGCGTGGCGGCTGTTGATCAACCGTTACTTGCAACTGGCCGCAGTCTGGCCCGAGTAGATCATAGACTCCGGCGGCAATGCCCCGGAAACGAAAACGCAATGTGGCATCCGGTGGGGTTGCCTTCCAGAGCTGCGGCAGGCGGTTTTGGAAATTTTTGGCAAGGCGATCTTTTGCAGGGTCTAATTTTTGCCAGTTCCCGCTCATGGAAGCCTTGTCAAGCGGGACCAATTTTGCAGCTTCCCAGTTGTCGGCTACGAACGGCTCGCCAAGTTTATGAGGGCCTTTCCGGCCGGCGGCTTTGATCAACGCCATCGAGCGAATCACTGCTTCGAGGTACAACTTGTGTCCGGTTTCAGGGAATGGATGCACTGCATCCGGCGAGAACACAATCTTGTCGCCCAGGGCCGCTTTTTCGGCATCGGTTTTTGGAAGATTTCCTTTGAATATCAATTGTCCGTTTTTTTCAAGGCGCGCAACTTCAACGCCCATGTGGATGGTTGGTATTCCATAATAGTCGGCCAGCCGGTCCATGGCGCTGGCAGAGCGGGGGAATTTGCCTTCTTGCAACGTTTGAATCATGTTGCCCGCCAGAGTGTAAACGAAACAAATGTCCGTTGACGGCAACGCCTTCCATGTCTGGCGGACTATTCCCTCCATGCAACGATAGATTTGTGCCGGCGATGCGCCCCCATCATTTACGGCAAACTCGACAAACAACAAATCCGGCTTATGCTGGAGCACGTCTTGTTCCAGTCGGAAAACGCCCAGGTCAGAGCCGGTGCCGCCAATTGCGGCATTTATTTGGCTGATTTTGGCTTGCGGGTATTGTTCCTGGAACCATTTGAGGGTTTTTGGCCGCCAGCCTTCCTGGGCTGTGATGCTGCCTCCCAAATAAGCGATTCGGACCTCGCCGCCCTGGCTTGCTTTTGCGAAAAAATTGGGCAGGCCATTCCGTGGGCGGCATTCCACGGCGGGCACGCTTGGGTCGGCCAGTTCAGGCGGAAGATTGGTTGAAGTTTGCGCCGCCTGCGCAACAATTATCGGGGCGGCAATGACCATGGCCGTTAAAATGCAATGAATTTGCATGTATGATGAGTAAATGATTTGGGCAATTTGCGCAAGCATGCAGCCGCTTTGGTTTTCAGATCGAAATTTTCAATGGTTATCGGATGAGCATTTACCGTCTATCATGCCTGCAGCTCATAGTTGCATACTGACATCGCGTAAATGGCGGCGGTTTCAACTCGCAGCACCAGACGGCCCAGTGAAATTGGGAACGCACCGGCTGCCTTGATTTCGGCCATTTCTGCGGGCGTAAAATCGCCCTCCGGCCCAATCCATAAGCCGATGGTTTTGGGTGAGCGTCCGTGAAGGGAGCGGAATTCGTCAAAGTAATGTCTCGGATGGCGCGCCCCGGGCTGGAGTGAGGCAAGCAGGCACAGTTCCGGTTTGTTCTGGCCGGACAGGACATTTTTTAGAGGCGATGGCGGCTCGACATGCGGCAGCCACGGTTGGCCGGATTGTTTAATGGCCTCGATTGCAACCAACTGCCACTTTTGCAGTTTATGTTCGGCGGTTTCGGTGTCGCCCAGATTCGGAACAACGCGGTCGGACAGAACCGGCACGATTCGTGCAGCGCCCAATTCGGTTGCTTTCTGGATGATAGTCTCCATCAATTTGCCTTTTGGAACCGCCTGAAACAACGTCAGTTCATAAGGCAGCGGTGGCGCAGTGGATTGGTGGCGGACTTTGAGCGTGACGACGTCGCCATGGCAGTCGAGAACGTCGCACAGGTACTCGCCCCCATTGCCATTCAGTATTGTGACAGATTCGCCGCGTGCAATCCGCAACACATGCATGGCGTGATGTGCCTCGCGCCCCTTGAGCATCAACAAGGGCGTTCGACACTCGGAAGCTGGCAGGTAGAAACGATGCATTATTTGAAAAAGGATTTTGCGCGTTCAAAAAAGCTTTTGCTGCGCGGGTTCACGTTTGCATCGCAGAGGTTCGCAAACTCCAAAAGCTTGGCTTTTTGCTCGGCATTAAGCTTGGTTGGCACCTCCACAACCACACGCACATGCAGGTCGCCGATCTCGTGGCTTTTGAGCTTGGGCATTCCTTTTCCACGAATTCTGAACACAGTGCCGCTTTGTGTGCCAGCGGGGATTTTTAGATGCGACTGGCCGCTGAGGGTTGGGATTTCGACCTCGGCGCCCAAGGCGGCTTGAACAAAACTGATTGGCACTTCACACCAGAGGTCATTGCCATGACGTTGGAATATGTCATGGGGTTTGATGGCGATAATGATATACAAATCGCCAGCCGGCCCGCCTCGCACGCCGGCATCGCCGTAACCGTGCTTGACCAGCGGGGTGTTGTTGTCCACGCCCGGCGGTATGCGCAAAGTCAGCTTTGTCTGGCGCTCGCGCCGCCCCGCGCCCTGGCAATGCTTGCAAAGCCGGTCAATGATGTAGCCGGCGCCTTCGCAGCGGGGGCATGTCTGAATAATGCTCAAAAAGCCGCCTTGCACGCGGACACGTCCATGGCCGCGGCAGGCGCTGCAGACTTTGCGCTCGGCGCCAGGCTCGCTGCCGCTGCCGTCACATGCCTCGCACAATTCCATCCGCCTGTAGGTAATCTCCTTCTCACATCCGGTTGCCGCCTCCTCGAGTGTCAATTCCAGTTCATATTCGATGTTTTGGCCGCGTGACATCCTGCCTTCGCCCTCGCTGCCTCCGAATACGTCTTCAAAGCCGAATCCGGCCATCACACTTCGGAAGATATCAAATGGATCATGGAAACCGCCGCCCCATTGCTGTGCGCGTGCGCGGGGGTCGAAGGCTTCATGGCCGTACTGATCGTATGCGGCCCGCTTTTGCGGGTCGCTGAGCACCTCGTAAGCCTCGCCCAATTCCTTGAACTTTTCCTCGGCAGACTTGTCGCCCGGGTTGCGGTCCGGGTGGTATTTCAAGGCCAGTTTGCGGTAGGCCTTTTTAATTTCCTCGTCCGAGGCGTCCCGGCTTACACCAAGCACTTCATAATAATCGCGTTTGGGCATGGCGGATTGTGCCGGTGATTAGCCGGCTGGTTTTTTGGCCACTACAACGGTTGCCGGTCGCAACAGCCGGTCCTGAAACCGGTAACCCTTGCGCCACTGTTTCAAGACATGGCCTTCCGGAATTTCGGCGGATTCTTCCTGGCCAACCGCTTCGTGCAAATTGGGGTCGAATGGCTGGCCGGTGGCGTCTATTTCAACAAGGCCGGCCTCGGCCAAAATTGTTTTCAATTGTTGATGAACCATGCCGATGCCGTCCTGAAGCGACTTGTTGTTGGCGTCACCGGTTTTGGCCGCTGCCAGGGCCATCTCAAAGTTGTCCAACACCGGGATTAGTTTCATGACAAGCTCGCTGTTGGCGTATTTTACCGCCTCCTGCTTTTCGCGGGCGGCGCGCTTGCGGTAATTGTCAAAATCCGCAGCGGTGCGCAGCAGCCGGTTCCAGTTTTCATCAGCCTTCGCTGCTTTTTCTTTAAGCTCGGCGATTTGCTCTGGAGACAGCGTTTCGGTTGCAGCCGCAGCGGCCTGTTGCGCTTGCGCCTCGCTGGCTGCGGGCGGCGCAGTGGCCGCTTCAGTTGCAGCCGGCGCTTTTTTATCATCTGCTTTTTTGTCTTTGTTGCTCATCGTTCAAAACTGACCAAATGGAGTATTAAAATAACACAACCAACGTCAATGGGGCAACTTAACATTGAGATTGTTTGCGTTGTTGCCATCCGTTTCATTCAAACGATCGCTTTTGCAAAGGGCGGCAAACTGCCGGCGATCTGCTAACGAAATTGGTCCAAAAGCTTTTGAAAATCCGGATTGGACCGCAATGAATTGAAGCGGGTGTCTTTTAGACATTCCTCCATCAGATTTTTGGCCTTTGGGTCGGCCTTCAAGCGGTTGGCGCTCAAAGTCAGGGCGGTGCGGAGGTGCACGATTGCATTGGACGGCTTGTTCAAAAGGCTCTCAACTGCCGCCAGATCATAATTGCCTTCCGGACTGTCCGGGCTGATTTGAACAAGGCGGTTTAGCGCGGTTTCCAGCGGGCCAAGTTGATTGAGCTGGACGAATGCATTGGCGATTGAAATGGCGCCGCTGGCGTCAAGCCGCGGGTCTGAAAGTGCGCGCAGAAAGACTTGCACAGCCTCGCCTGTGCGCTGCATCGAGAGATAAACCTGGGCAAGTTGGAATGCATTGGAGACATTTGGGTCCTTGTCGAACTGTTGCCGCAACTGGCCCAATTGCGACTGGAGCACGGCCATGTTGGCGGTGTCGCGCTTGATTGCTTCCAGGCGCCGGATAAGGTCGTCGAGTTGCGGGTTGCCCGGATCGAGCTTTTTGCATGTGCGGGCTATGAGCAGTGCGTCATCGGCCCTCTGGGATGGGTTGTTCCCAAGCAGGAGGTTGATGTAGCGGAAAACCGCCTCCGGACTGTACGGACAAAATGCCAGCGCCTGTTTGAAGGCAAATTCAGCCTCTTTGAACATTCTCTCGCGTTCTTCTGGTGTGCGCGAGTTCTGCACGCGCCATGCGTAAACTCCGCCAATTGAACTGCGCAGCTTCGAGAATGCCTTTTGGGCGTCGCTGTCACGGATGAATTTGCGGTCGCCGTTGAACTGGCTGTAATCGCGGTGCAGGTAAACCGACTCGGCGAACTGGCAGATGTTTGAGATTGGCGTATCGTAGGTAATCCAGTTGCCAATGAGACGCGTGGAATACTGGCACCAGAATTCATGGTCGCGCTCCAAAATGTCCTGTGTCAATTCAGGCAGCGGCTGCCGGTTGATTTTCATGATGATGCCGTAGGGTGTGAGGTAGGGGTACATCCAATCGAGCGGGAAACTTTCCTCGACATAAAATGCGTGATCGGGATTCTTGTCAAAAATCACCTTTGTCAACAGGGCGTTGATGGCCATAACAGCCACCTGGCCGGATACCTGTACTCTTCCTCCCTCAGTTTTGACATCCTCGCCCGGCCGCAACTGTCCGCGTTGCATTCGTTTCTGAACGTCTTCGAGGTATTCCTGGAAGCAGCGCTGGGAATCTTCGACTGTTGGAGTCAGAATTTCGCGGTCAGGATAAACTCCGCCGGGGCTGACTGCTATTTCCTTTGGAAAGGCGCATTCGAGCAACTGTCTGTTGAGGCGGATGCGTGTGTGGCTTTGCGGGTTTTGCGCGAGTAATTTGGCCACGCCTGGCTTCAGAGTCACGCCGGCGAAACGATTGGTGGTATAAATCAACTCTTTTTCCAAAAGTTTGTTCAAATCAGCGGACAGCGTTTTGGCCAGTTTTGGCCCTGGGGTTGCCAGCAATTGCTGCGTGGCCGGGGAAAGATTTGACTTCAGATATTGGCACAGCTCTCGTGGCTCGCCGTCTTGCAGTTTTTTCGCAAAGCCGGCCAAATCCAAAAAGTCAGTCTCCTTGAAATAGGACGTGCCGGCGCGTCTTCGCTTTTCGACGCGGTCGCCAAATTTCAAGAAGAAGTTGTCCAATGCGCGGGCCAGATTTTTCATACCCGGGATTGCGCTGAAGTGGAGGCTGTCAAAGGCATCTTCAAAGAATGGGCGGTCTTGCTGCGCGCTGCGATTGTAATGGGCGCGAATGTAGTTGAGGTAGGTGTTGTCGGCGAGCGCATTTTGTGTGATCAGATAAACGTCCCTGCGATCGAATTGCGGGTCATGAGGCTTGCATTTGGGCGGGATGAAACTTTCGCAGAAAATCATGTAGGTTGGGTTGAATCTGCCGGGGTCAGTGCCGCCGAAAAGCACCGTGTCGCGGTCCATTTCAGGATAAAGCGGGCGGCCGTCCTTTCCGTTGAATGGCGGCGTGAACATGTCGTGCCCAAACCAGTAACCGAACAAATGACCGCGCTGCTCGTTGTCTTCCCAGTGCGGTATGATGGTCTTGGCCGGCATAAGGAAATAAATTACGGCAAGAAGCGCCAGTGGCGTCCGCGAGCGCGCCAGAGCCAGGACTGCCAGTGCAACAATCGAAAGCCCCAGCCCGTAAGCCGAACTTAAACGGACAATGAAACTCTTGCTCGGCTCCAATTCAAAGAAACCGCCGATTGGATTGGGCGAATTCGGGTCACTGAACACAACCACTGCGGCAAACAGGGCGAGTCCGGCTCCAACTGCGGCAGTCAACAGCGCCGGGAAACGGAATTGTTGATAGTGGACGGCGAGGAACGCGGCTGCGAGGTAGATGCCATATCCGATGAACATTGAAACCATCACGTGCGAGGCGGTCATGAAGACTTTGTTAAGCTCCTGCGACTGGCGGTCGGCCTGCGGGTTGAGCATTATCAACAACAACACGAAAAGGCCGAGGAAAATCCAGACCAGTCCCATCAACCATGCGCGCTCCAGCCTTTGCAGGTATAGATAGGCCAAATCCATCAGGAAGTACAACAACGCGGCTCCAATGACGAAGAATATCAACCAAAACAAATAACCAAGCCCGACGATGTTGAATTTCACCACCGACAGGACGATAAGGCCGTAAACGCAGATCATTGACGCGATGCAGACGCCGATGCGCGCAATGTGCTTGCGCCCTCCCTCGGTGTAGATTTTCCAGCCAATGAAGATGAATGGAATCAGGCCGAGCAGGATGTAGAAAAATGTCATTTCTCCAACCATGCTTTCAAAGGCGCCGCGCAACTGGTTGATGAAGCGCACAGGGTCGCTGAACATGTTGCTTGGGTTTGCCTTCTCATACTGGCCGCGGGTGAGTGCGTGGAGAAAACCGTCCCATTGGCGCGGGTAACCCCAGTTCATCGGAGGATTGGCCATCGAGGCAATGGGCATGAAAAGATACAGACCTGCGCCCAACACCCACATCAATGCGCTGATTAAGGTTGCCTTCAGTTCGGTGAAAAGTTTTTTCGTGCGGAACAACAGATAGAAAAATCCGATGACCGAGCAGACGCCAACGATGTTAAAGATGACGAACATCATGTTGACCTGTCCGGGGGCGCTCTCAAAGGATTTGATATTGCCGCTGTAGCGCAGAATCAACCCCACAAGATAGATGAGGCTGTTGAAAAACAGCATATCACGGCCCAGAGCCGGCCGGGCCACCACTATGCAGACCTCGATGCCCATGGCGGCCAGCAAGAGGGTCTGGTGGTTGGTGAAGCAGACGCCGAACGTGAACAAAGCGAGGTAAAGGTAACGGTATTGGTGCTGGGCGTACATCCAGCGCAAAAGAAATGCCATGGTAATCATCAACGACAGCACGCTTGGGGTGTAAACTTCAACGATTACCGCCTGGCTCCACATAAAGCCGTTGAAGGCAAGCAGCATCCCGGCCACGTAACCGGATAACACGCAGAAAATCCGCTCCCATTTCGGTTCAAATGCAGCCAGTGACTCCAAGTTACCCAACAACTGGCTGCAACCGCGTGAAACAAGCAGGGCGATCAAGCCGGCCGAAATGGCGGCGCAAACGGCTGAAGCCAGCGTCACTCTCCAGGCTATGTTTGAGAACGGGATCAGCTCGGTGAACAGCCATGTAAGCATTGTCCAGACCGGATAGCCTGGCGGATGGGGCACCCCTGCATAGAATGAGCCTACGGCCAGCTCGCCGGAATCTTGCAGCGTAACGTCCGGCGCCATGGTGTAAAAATAGCCGGCAAACGAGATCAGGGTCGTGATGGCAAATGCCACCCAGTCCACCTTTCGGAATAATGGAGTCACAGGGCCGGGATTTTGCGCGGCAACCGGCGCCGGCCGGGTGGCTGCGGCCTTATCCTGCGGCCCCTTGCCAGGCTCGTTTTTTGATGTGCCGGTCTTGCCTGCCGGCTCAGATGGCTGGCTGTCCGGCTTTGGCTTGTTCGAATTCATAGCTTCCACGTTCTCAATAGATTGCTTTCTACTGTAAAGACCCTGATTTGACAGGATAAATCCCCTGTTTGTCCAACCCAAAATGCCAATATTTGACCTTGCAGGTTTTGGGACTGTTCAATTCTTGCCCAATGCGCCTTTTGGGCTTAATTCTAGAGAAGGCGGATTTGAAGCGGCTTATGTGCGCCCGTTATACAGCGATCAAAGATTTATCGGCGGTGATTGAAGCGGTTCAGTGCGTCAACCGTGTCGGGGAATGGCAGCCGCGATACAACATTGCGCCAGGCCAGCAGGCGCCAGCCGTTGCCATGGAGGATTCCAGGGCTGAATTACGGCTTATGCGCTGGGGGTTGATTCCGTCTTGGGCGAAGCCCGGCTCGACCTTCAAACCCTTGGTTAACGTGCGGGCCGAATCGCTTGAGCAAAAACCGGCTTTTCGACGCGCTTTTCAACAAAGACGCTGCCTGATACCGGCTGACGGTTTTTACGAGTGGGAGGATACGTCGGAGGGCAAGACTCCGCATTTGTTCAAAATGGCCGATGGCTCGATGTTTTGTTTCGCTGGATTGTGGGAAAGCCGTGAGATTCCAGATGATTCCCGGCTGGAATTGGATTTGCCTGGATTACCGGAGCGCGATTCGCGGTTGGAGACTTACGCCATTATAACCACTACTCCAAATGAAATTGTCGGGCGTTATCATGGCCGTATGCCCGTAATCCTGCCGCTTGAGGCGTGCGCGTCCTGGCTGGACGTTGAAACGCCGTTGCCGGAATTGCACCGGTGGCTCAGGCCTTTTCCCGCGGAGAAATTGACCGAGCGCCGGGTTTCACGCTGGGTGAACAATTCGAGCCATGAAGGACCTGAATGCATCCGCGAAGTTTAACTGGCCTTGAAATTGGCGATTAAAACCATCTCATTTTATGCTCACGCTGGAATATCTGCATGATTTGTTGGAAAAGCACCGCGAGGCTGCTTCAGTCCGGGTTCGGGAATTTTCAATAGGCGGGCGGCAACTGGCATTCAACAGCAGGCCGGCCATAATGGGAGTAATCAATCTTTCGCCCGGCTCATGGTATCGGGAGAGCGTCTGTCTGAATGAAGAGGCGGCCTGCCAGCGTGGACGTGTGTTGCAGGCACAAGGAGCGGACATTGTTGATGTTGGTGCGGAGTCAACCCTTGCCCATACGGAGCGCGTGGATGCCTCCGGCCAGATCGCAAAACTGCTGCCAGTGGTGAAGGGACTGCGTGCAGCCGGCATTCCGGCATCGGTTGAGACTTACGATGTTGACGTTTGCCGCGCCTGCCTTGATGCAGGCGCTTCGGTTCTGAATTTGACGGGGGTGGCGCATTCGGAGGAAATCTACCGGCTTGTGGCGGGGTACGATGCCGCCGTCATAATTTGCTACGTGCAGGGGCAAAATGTCCGGGAAGTAACAGACTTTTCCCTGCAACAGGACATAATTCCGGCGATGTACGATTATTTTGCGCGTGAGGTTGAAATTGCGGCGCGATGCGGGGTGGAAAAGATCATGATTGATCCAGGCCTTGGGTTTTATTACCGGAATCTTCAGGACAGCGCCGTGCGTGTGCGCCATCAAATGACGGTATTTTTGAACACCTTCAGGCTCCGCCGCCTTGGATTTCCGGTTTGCCATGCGCTGCCGCATGCATTCGAGTATTTCCGGGAGGAAGTGCGTTGCGCGGAGCCGTTTTTTGCCGTTCTGGCCGCCCTCGGTAAAACCGATTTGTTCCGCACCCATGAAGTGCCGCGCATACATGCTGTTTTGGAAACGCTGGCAATCTTGCGGTGATTGTTTGGGAAAGAGGCAAATGAATTATTGAATTTGGGTGCTCAAGCGGATAAAATCAACTCGATGAATTCAATTGCCAGCCAGACGTTGCCGCAAAGTTTGCGAGGTCCATTTGTTACAAGGGGTGAATGTGTGCCGCTTTCCATGCGTCTTTGTGGTATCATGCGGCGTTATTTTTTTGCTGGATTGATACTGTGGCAGACGCTGTTGCCTGTCAGGGCTGATGAGCCGGCGTTTCCTTTTGGTTTAACCGCGGTTGTCGAATCCAATTGGGTGGCGCAGGCTTATATTGATGCCGCGGCCAAAGGCCCTGACAAGATGGCCACAAGTGACGATGCGGCCGGGGCTGTGGATGGAGTCAAGAATGGCAAATGGGGTTTCCACACCGGCCTGGCTGAAAATCCATGGTGGCAGGTGGATTTGGGCAGTGTGACCACGCTTGACAGGGTGTTGGTTTGGAATCGTTGCGACGCGCCGGCGACCGCTTCCAGAATGCAATTGTTGCTATCCAAAGACGGTCGCCAGTGGGAAATGGCGTATCAACACAACGGGCAGATTTTTTACGGATTTACCGACAAAAAGCCCCTTGAAATAAAACTACAGGGCAGGATGGCGCGATTCCTCAGGGTGCAGTTTCCAGGAAAGACCTATTGTTACATGGACGAGTTTGAGGTTTTTGGAACTGATGCGCCGGACAAGAATATTGCCCTTCGACGGCCTGCTGATCAGATTAGTCTCTCCCAATGGTCGCGGCCACACGTTCAAAATGTTGAGCCGGATTGGGGCCGGCTCGCGCTTGATTCATTGAATTATTGCATGCGAATTGCGAAGGAGCTGGAAGATAAGGGGATTTCAACCGCTGCTGAATCCGCAGCATTGGAGCGGCTGTCTGCGCGGCTGAATTCGATGCCGCGCGGGAAGATTGCCGTTCAGGATTATGTGGAGGCAAGGCGATTGCAGAGGAAACTGGCGCTGGCCAATCCGTTGCTGGATTTCGACGCCATCCTGTTCACCAAACGTGTCCCTGCCAGTTACAATCACATGTCCGATCAGTACTACGGCTGGTGGTCCCAGCCGGGAGGCGGCATTTATGTGCTGAAAAATTTCCGTTCTGAAAAGCCAACCGTGGAATGTCTGACCGGCGCATTTACAAACGAGGGCAGTTTTTTGCGTCCGGCATTGTCTTACGATGGCAAAAAGGTGCTTTTTGCCTGGGCGCGCCATTACAAGGGGCTGGCCCGCGAAGCCAACAAATTGGACAAGTCTTGCGTGCCGGAAGATGCGTTTTATCACTTGTTCGAGATGAATGTTGACGGGACCGGTTTGCGGCAACTGACTCATGGGAAGTACGATGACTTTGACGGGCGGTATCTGCCGGATGGGCGGATTGTTTTTCTGTCCACGCGTCGCGGTCAATTCATTCAGACCGGGCGTGAGACGGCGGCCAAAACGTGCAAGGAAGTGGCGTTGCCGGATTGCTATGTGCGATGCGGCGGCGGCCCGGAGCGTCCGGTGGCGGTGTACACCTTGCATACAATGGACGCAGATGGAGGAAACCTGACTGCCATTTCGCCATTTGAAATGTTCGAGTGGACGCCTTCGGTTCATCATGACGGCACAATTCTTTACTCGCGCTGGGATTACATTGATCGGGATAACATGCCGTACATGGGATTGTGGTCGGTCCGGCCTGACGGCTCAAACCCGCGCGTTGTATATGGGAATTACACCAAAAGCCCGCATTGCACTTTTGAGCCGATGCCGGTCCCGAACTCACATAAGATCGTGTTCACAGCTTCCGGCCATCATGCCCAGACGATGGGCAGCCTGGTGCTTTTGGACCCGTCGGTTGGCACTGAAGGCAAATCGCCTGTTACCCGGCTGACGCCTGAGGTTTGTTTCCCCGAAATCGAAGGCTGGCCGCGCACCTATTACAGCAGTCCGTGGCCGTTGTCCGAGCGGTTTTATCTTGTGGCATGGGGCGGGGAGGGACTGATGTCGCCCGGACCGGAAGGATGGCAGCGATGGCATGCTGTCCAACGGCCTTCCAACGGAATGGCGTTGTATTTGTTTGACGCGGCGGGAACCCGCGAACTGTTGTATATTGACCCTCAAATTACATGCACCGATCCAATCCCGCTGAAGCCGCGCCCAACCCCACCGGTCCTGGCCAGGGCACAGGATGATAATCAAATCCAGGAGGGATACTTTGTTTTGTCGGATGTTTACCGTGGATTGAAAACGGTGCAGCGCGGACAGATCAAGGCTCTTCGGCTTATAGCCGTTCCGCCGAAGACCCATCCCACCATGAATTATCCAAACATTGGCATTACCAGGGATGATCCGGGAAAATGTGTTTTGGGTACGGTCCCTGTCGAGAGCGATGGTTCCGCATATTTCCGGGCACCTGCCAATGTAATCATGTTTTTCCAGGCATTGGATGAACGGGGTGTTGCGATTCAGACAATGCGCAGTGTGGTACATGTCCAGCCGGGGCAGACATTGGGATGCGCTGGATGCCATGAGGACAGGCAAACCGCGCCGCGCTCAGGCCCATTTATCGCGGCGATGAGGGCGCCATCGAAAATAACTGCCGGCCCTCCCGGCTCATGGCCATTGCGTTTTGACCGCCTTGTTCAGCCGGTTTTGGATGCTCATTGTGTTGAATGTCACAGGCCGCAGTCACAAGATCTAAAGGCTGCCAGGGTTGACCTGACACCGCCCAAAGCGTATCAGACGCTGGTGGAATTTGGAAAACCGAGCCTGACTGATCAAGTTTGGGCCGGTTACCGCCGCGGTTACTCCATCGAAGGCGACGGCATTGCCGCGCGAAGCGCCTTGCTGGCTTTGATCGATGGCGGCCATTACAACGTCAAACTCGACGCTTCAAGCCGCGAGCGGCTCATTGTGTGGATGGACGCTTACGCGCAAAAGTTGGGCTCATTCAGTCCCGAACAGGAGACCCAACTTGAGCAATTTCGAGCTGCATGCAGCGATTTCGTTATGCCGTGGCAAGGCGGCGATTCCAGAGCAACCGCATTCAACAAACCGTCTGACCGCCGCCAATGATTGAAAGGATTGGGAGTTGTTTTAATCCTCGTGTTGAAGGCGGTTTGAAAATCGCGTGCAAGTTGTCATCGGGAAATTGCGGCAATGTGCGTGCTGTAATATTGTTAATCCTGTTGTGTCTGGCTCAAGCACAGCTTTTTGCGGTGGAAAAGCTGCCTTCCGTTGTTGATGAGGATGCAGCAAAGTTCATGAAGTTCCTGGAAAGCCCGGCTGAGGCGCGGGTTATCGAAGGTATTCAAGGTTTGGCATACTTGAAACACCGGCCGTCTGAACCTGCGTTGATCCGGCTGCTTGAGAGCAAGTCAGATGGTATCAAACGGGAGGCATTGCATGCGTTGTGCAGATTTGGCGGGCCGGCTTCCATCCAGCCATTGATTCGTTTGCTGGATGATCCAATTTGGGATATCCGCGAAACTGCAAGGCTCGGTTTGGAGCGGATGACTTGCCGCAGTTTCCCAACCGGCGGGAGCAAACCGTGGCTGGAATGGTGGCAGGCAAAAACGCCGGAGGCACATTCAATTGCGTTGCTGGAGGAACTGCGGAAACCAGCGGTTGCCGCAGACGCCGAAAAACGCCGCTGCATTTTCGATGCCCTGATGCATCTTGCCCAGCCTCCTGATGAAGACGGGCTTTTGGAATTATTGAAAAAGAAATGGACGCCTCCGCTCGTGCTTCAGGAGCGGAACGCGGTTGCCGAAGCCCTTGAGCGCGTGGGCACGCGCAAGGCGGTGGCGGTTTTGGCGCAGCAACGCACCGAAGCGGCAGCTTGGGCGTTGGGAAGGATTGGCGGCGCCGATGCGGAGGCGGCGCTACTGGCATGGCAGCCGACTCTTCCGGTGTTGTTGAATCTTGACCGAATTGGTTCCACAAACGCGGCGCATCTTATACCGCACTTGATACAGCAGATGGGTTTGGTGACATATCGCGGGCAGCCCGATGACCTGTTTCTAAAGGAAGCACAGCCAATACAGCGGGTGGGCGCGAATTTGATTTTGCGAAGCGGCAAGGGGCCGTTGTTGTTGGATGCGGTGTTATGGGAGCTTGAAGCCACGATGAAACCGCCGCGTGCCTCTGCGAAACCCCCGACCGTGCCTCAAGATTGGACTCCGTTGTTGGTTGCCATGCGTGAAGAATTGAAACCTGGCTTTGTGCGGAATGACGGGGTGACCACTTCGCAACCCTTGACTGCAATGTACATGATCGCGCGCGATAAAGACATTGCCCGGCGTCTGATTCCTTTGTTGCGGCATCCGGCTTTTGTGCCACGAATATACGTTGCAATGACATTGGGGAAGCTGCGGGCCGGCGAGGCGCTGCCTGAAATGCTCTCAATCATCCGCGAAGGCTACCCGTTTTCAGACGCCACCGCACTGGCTTCCGGCAAACATTTCGACAAAAGCCAGACTGTCAGGTGGCGCGGCTTTTTCTGCATTGCTCTTGGCCGGATGGGGGGTGAGGAGGCGAGACTGGCGTTGGAGGGATTTGCCTCTGATGCATCGCAGCCGCGCGATGTCCGCTACGGCGCCGTGGTAGGTTTGGGGTTTATCGCCTCGCCAAAGTCCCTGCCGGTTTTGCGGCGTGTTTTCGCTGAAGATATAATTTGGACAATCCGCGATGCCGCGGCGCAGGCGATTGCGGACATTGAATTGCTGAAACAGGAAGGCAATGCAAATTAAACAGAGAATGTTTGGACTGATTTTGGAAATGCCCTCCGTCAATGGCTGGCGGGCTGTTTGTTTGTTGATTGCGGGGTGGGCTTGTGTTGCGCTCACAGGCGTGCCAGCCGGTCAATTCACGGATGATTTCTCGACCTACGGACCAGGCAGGCCGTTGACCAATGTTTGGACAATTACCGGCGGGCAATGGCATTTGGAACAGGGGACGGTTGTTGGCGAGAATTGCGGCACTGATTTTTATTATGCAACCGGGCTTTTCTGCGGCGGTACCGATTGGAAGGAGAAGATTTTCAGCGTTCGTTTCAAGATCGAAAGCCGTGGCAGCGATTGGCGGGATGGCCCATGGTTCGGGGTCAACTGTGGAAAAGATGGTGATGGTTATTACCTGGATTTTTTAGACCGCGAATGCCAGTTGCATAAGGTCGAATTCGGAGTTGGCACAAGCGAGGCCAATTTACTGGCCCGCGCTCCGTGGACTGCCGATCAACAGTGGCACACCCTGCGTATTGAAACCAGGGGCAACCAGATTACGGCAAGCCTGGACGGCAGACCGTTGCTGAGCTTCAAAGACAATGCCGCGCTTAATCTTCCTTCGATGCGCAGCGGCGGCATTCTTCTGGCGGCTCGCAAAAGCTCAATATCGTCCGGCAAAACAGTAGTGCGTTTCGACGATGTACAGGTGCAATTCGCGACAGCGCCAGCGCCTGCCACTGTTTCCCTGCCAGCAGGGGAGACTGAGGAGAGGCGGTTGTTCGATGAATTGACACGCACATTGGACCCGGCAAAGGCTCTTGCTCTGGCCCGGCGCGGTGAGGCTGCAGCCCCTTTTCTGGCAAAGGGCCTGGAAAAACCAGGCCGGCTGGCAAGTTTGTGCGCATGGGCTTTGTGGCAGCATCCGTTGCCTGCAACTGCGCCTTCCTTGCGTGCCTGCCTGAATCGAGTTGACCAGGTCACCGGTTATTACGCCGCGCTGGCCTTGGGCCGGATGCCTGCTCCGGAAAACAGGGATGCGCTCGTGGCATTGTTGCCTGATGAAAGGCTTGGATTCTGGGAGTTGAGTTCAGGCAGCCGGGGGCGCTTGACCGACCTTTTCGTCAGGGGCAAGCGCCAGTCGGTTCCTGCGCCGGATTGGATGCCAAATTTGCGTGTTGCCTATGCCGCCATGGAGGCTCTCGGCAATTTCAAGGATGAAACCGCCGCTGCCACATTGTTGCGCGCGCTGGACAATGACCAATATCTAATCCGCTATGGCGCCGTCCGCGCGCTGGGCCGGATGCAATGGACGGCGGCGCAGCCGGTTTTGCAAAAACTCGCCGCCAATGACCCGGTCTTTATTGTACGGCGCGCGGCCGATCAGGCACTGTGTCAGATTCAAGGCATCCCACAGCCAACCAATTCCGCTTCGCCGCAATTGCCGCCGGCAATAGTTTTCGTTAAGACCAAAAACTGGCCGAAGCCAAATCTGGGCTTTCGCGATTCCTATTTTTTCCCCAAAACGCCTCGATTTCATTCAGGTGAAAACCTTTACATGCTCAGTCCGCCCCGGCCTGATGGTGTTCTTAGGAACTTGACCGGGCTTTCAAACGGCGAAGTGCAGGGGCCGGAAGTTTCACAGGACGGCAAAAAGATAATTTTTGCCATGCGCAAAAATGCGGCAGTGGATGGCTTTCATCTATTTGAAATTGAGGCCGACGGGTCGAATCTGAGGCAACTTACCTCTGGCAATTGCAACGACGTGGACCCGCATTATCTGCCGGATGGCCGGATTGTATTTTGCTCAGACCGCGCTGGTTACCAGGAGTATTATCATCAGGAGCGCTCGCGGGTTTTGTATCTAATGAATTCAGACGGGACCGGGATTGAGCAAATAACTTTCAACCCGAATCAGGATTATGACCCATTGCCGTTGAGGGACGGGCGGATTTTGTACACGAGTTACAGGTTTTATGCGCAGGATGGGAGCGAGGGGCCGTTGCGCGGTGAGTATATGGGGCTGGCGCGAATTGAAACGGTATTGCGTGTATGCCAGCCGGACGGCACGGCCGACCGGCTGTTTTACGGTTCCATGAGGGGTTCTTTTTACTGTCCGTTGCGCCCGATGCCGTTCAGTGACCAATTTGCCGGATGGCACCGGCGCGGCTACCATGTCGGTGTTGTCATAAGCCAGCCCAGAGAAATGGAGGATGGCCGCATAGTCTGCATATCGCCGGCGGGCTTGACGCTTGTGGAGCCGGACCTGACGCCAGTGGATTGCGAGGCGCCGGTTTTCCCCGAAGTGATGAACCTCTCAGGAGGCGAAGAGGTGTACATTCATGTGTACGATGAAATGAACCCGGTGGGCCGCTATACTTCGCCCTACCCGTTGAACGGCGATTGGATATTGGTTTCGCATGCGCCATGGACGGATTTGGGCGGTGACCGGTATGGGCTGTACTTGTTCAACGTAACTACGCGCGAGAAGAAATTGGTTTATGATGACCCTCAATACAGCGAAGTCATGGCTGTGCCGGTCTTGCCGCACCCGCCTGCGCAGACGTTGCAGACAACGCGGCCTGCAAAACCGAAGGCCAGCACTGGTTTTGTGTACTGCAACAGTGTGTTTAACTCGGATTTGCCTTATGATCGGTCAGCCGTCAAGTATGTGCGGGTGATTGAGGGGATGCAAATGGGATTGTCTGTTGCGGCCAATGCGGCTTTTCGGACGCGGGTTCTGGGGACAGCGCCGGTGCATCCCGATGGTTCATTTTATGTCGAGGTGCCGGCGGATACGCCTTTTCGCTTTCAGTTGCTGGATGCGGAAGGCCGGATGCTTGTCCATGAAACCGAGTTTAATTATGTGCGTCCCGGCGAAACGAAGGGGTGCATCGGGTGCCACGAGCCATCAAGGAAAACGGCCTTCAATCTGCGGCCGCAAGCCATGAATCATCCGGCGGTACCGGCACTGCGAAAGCCAGGTGATTTAATTTACTTTGGCCGTGATTCCCGGCCTTACAACTTGATTTTTCGGGAATGACACCGCGGGGTTAATCAGTTATGATGTAACCCGAAAGCGCGCCATGGTGTCAGTTAAAGTGTGCAACTGGTTTTGGCGCAGCTTGCGATAAAACACGAAAGAAAGGCGTTCGGTATGAAAACAGAAATAGACTACGCTGGTAAGTTGTTTTCCCGTATATGGCCTGTGATTTTGATGGCGTTGCTGGCCTTGTCATTGACAGGCTGCGAAAAGTTCAAGAAATCCAAGTACGAAAATGAAATTCGGCAGCGTTTTGCCAAATTGAGCCAGGCGCTGGTGGATGGGAATTACGATGCATGCGTTCAATTCACTGACCCGGCTTTTGTCCGCGCCAAGGGCACCGAAGGCACAAAAATCCTCTACAAAGTAATTGGCGGGGTTGTGCAACTGGCAAATCTGAAAACCAATGATATACGGGTGGACAGCATCAGTTTTTCGGATGATTTGCAGTCGGCACAAGTCCAGACCAGCCACCTTGTCAAAGGGGAATGGAAACCGCAAAAGCCATACAAATGGGTACACGTTCAGGGCCAATGGTATATTTCCTTTGACCGCTGACCCGTGGGACTGAGCGCGCAAAAGACAACGTTCGCGGCCATTCGGACTTCATTTGCAAAATTTTTCAGGTGCAATTAAAAGGTTTGTCCGTCAAACTTTGTGTGGTATATTGAACGCGAGCGTGAAATAAATCCCAAAAAATTATGGCCGGCGAAAATTCACAAAACCAGTTTGATTTGGAGCTTGGCGAGAGCATCCAAAATCTTTCCGTAGGACAGTTCGTTTTCAATCGTTATTCACTTGTCAAATCGCTTGGCCGGGGGCGCACAAGCGCATTATGGCAGGCGTGGGATGACAAGGAGAGCAGGGATGTGGTTCTGAAATTCCTGCCGGAAATGCTGTTGAGCCAGCCAGATGCCGTGGCCGCCATCAAAGCGGCAGTGGATGCCGTAAAGGGATTGCACCATCCGCAGATTGCCCCGATTTACGGCATCGAAGAAGATGAAAAATTACTGGCGATTGTAACCGAGCCGGTGGAAGGCGAATCACTGCATGTCCTGCGCCAGAAGAGAAGGAACCAGATTTTTGACGCGGTGGATTTGAAGGAATGGTTGCGCCAGATTACGGAAACTCTCGGAACAGTGCATCAGGGGTCGAAACTGGCGCATGGAAATCTCAAACCAACCAACATCATTGTCACTGCAGAGGGCAAGGTGTGGCTGGTGGACTTTGCGGTGGACGCCAAAGTCGGCTATTGGATCAACAAAATTGACGGAACAAACAAAGACCGGGCTGGCGGTCTGCGTTATGCCAGCCCGCAGATGGCAGAGGGCGCGGAGCCGTCGCCATCCGATGATGTTTATTCACTTGGCGTTTGCATTTATGAACTGTTGACCAGCAAACCGCCGTTTCATTCGGGGAACATTCTGGCGCAGGTGCGGGAGGATGTACCGCCGTCCATGACGCGGCGGCGCCGCGATTTGCGGATAGTCGGTGAACCAATTCCAAAGGCGTGGGATGACACGGTCGCTTCCTGCCTTGCAAAAGAGCCTGAGAACCGGCCCGATTCAATGGCCCAACTGCTGGACATGCTGGAGGGAAAGGTTGAGCCGAAGATTGAGGCAAAAGGCGCCACGGTGGCAAGTGTTGCCGCACCGGTTGCGCCAATTTCGAAGAAAACCACAGAGACATTGTCGGAAGCACCCGAGCCTGAGATGGTGCCGCCAACCGCCACCACAACCGGGCTTCCGCCCCAAAAGGCTGAAAAGACAAATCTAACGCCAATAATTGCAATAGTTGGCGGCATCATGATCGGATTGATAGGCTGGTATTTGATGAACAAACCTTCCGGACCGGGCGGAACCAATGTGGCGACAGCATCCAATACCAACGTTTCAGTTGCGAGCACTGAGGTGGATACAACCGCCATTGAAAATGCCAGATATCAAGCTGAGCTGGCCCGCAAAAAAGCAGAGGAGGAGGCAAAAAGACTTGCCGAAGAGGTTGAAAAGCGCAAGGCGGCTGAGGCGGCCAGCCTTGCAGCAGCCGAAAAGGCCAGACAGGAGGCTGAAGCCAAAAAGCGGGCGGCAGAGGAGGAACGCAAACGACTTGAGGCCCAAATGGCCGAAATTCGCCGGAAAGAGGCTGAGTTGAAGGCTGCCGAGGAAAGGGCGCTCAAGGAAGAGGCGGAAAAACGCGCTGCCATGGAAGCCGAGGCTAAAAGGCTGGCCCAGGAATTGGCGGCACAGAAGGCCAAAGAGGCCGAATTAAAGGCGGCGGCTGAAAAGGCGCGGCTGGAGGCCGAGGCAAAGATGAAGGCGGAGCTGGAGGCTGCTCAGAAAAGGGCGGCGCTGGAGGCAGAACGAATTGCGGCGGAAAAACAGCTCGCTGCGGCTGCAGAAACGCAAAAAGCCAAGGCGCGCGAGGAGGAGGCCAAACGGTTGGAACTGGCGAGGTTGGAAGCCGAGCGCAAGCGAAAGATCGAGGAAGCGCGCCAGCGAGAGGCTGAAAGCGCGATGCGCATGGCGGCACTTGAACAGGAACGCAAGCGCCTTGCAGAGGAGGAAAAGGCACGGAAGGAAGCTGCCGCCCGCCGCGAGGCCGAAGAGAAGGCCAAGCTGGAGCGTGAGCAACAATTAAAGGCGCAAATGGCCTTTGTAAGCATGAAGCCGCAAGCCGGCCAGGCGTGGTATAACAGCCTTGGGATGAAGATGGTGCCGGTTGGAGATCTTTTTGTATGCGCCTGGGAATGCAGGGTGCAGGACTTTGACAACTTCGTGACTGCACGCAGATACAGCGCCAACAGCGCATGGAAAAGCCCCGGCTTTGCGCAAACTCCGATTCACCCTGTGGTTAATGTTAGCTATGACGATGCCCAGGCGTTTTGCCAGTGGCTGACTGAGAAGGAGCGCGGTGAAAACATCATAAGCCCGAATCAGGCTTATCGTTTGCCGACCGACCTGGAGTGGAGCAAGCTGGCTGGTTTGGAGAACGAGACAGGCAGCACGCCTAAAGACCGCAATGAAGGCGTCAAGGATGTGTTTCCGTGGGGCAACAACTGGCCGCCGCCATTGGGCGCAGGAAATTATTATGATATTATCGGCTGCGACCGCCATGAAAACACGGCCCCAGTGGCCAGTTTCATGCCCAATCGTTTCGGATTGTATGACATGGGCGGAAACGTGTGGGAATGGTGCCAGGATTGGGCCGACGCCTCAAATAAAACGAAGGTGGCGCGTGGCGGCGGATGGTTCAGCTTTATAAGGAACGTGATGTTAACTTCGCATCGAGAGATGCTCTCACCGCAGGAACGCAAACCGGAAATTGGTTTTCGCGTGGTGCTTGCGCCGGTGCAATAAAGCGGTTATTGCGGTTTGAATTCTTTGGCGCGCTTGATTGACTCGGCGATTTGTTCGGGTGTCAACCGGTAAATCGTGGAAAGCTTTTCGTGCAGCTTGGCCGGGTCTTCCCGCCCGCCCATTGAGGCCAAAACCAACCACTTGCCGCCTTCAACAAGATCGCGCGCCGCACCTTGCCCGATCAAGAAAGCTATTGCGACGCGATGTTGTGCATCCGGCAGGCCGCGGTTTGCAGCCTTCAAGTACCAGTTGAATGCCGCGGCATAATTTTTATTGGCGTAGTGCAGCTCGCCGGCGGCAAATTGGGCATCCACCAGGCCGTTGTTGGCCGCTTTTTCATACCATGTCAGGGCGTCATTTGAATTTTTGGGAACGCCAAGGCCGCGCTCGTAACATACGGCGAGCCGGAATTGGGCTTCAACCAGCCCTTGGTCGGCGGCTTTTCGATACCATGAAGCGGCTTCCTTCCAATCTTCTTTTACGCCCTGGCCGTTCGCATAGCAGAAGCCCAGGGCAAGCTGTGCCGGCGCGTAGTTGCCGCGCGCAGCCGTCTTGTACCACTTGATGGCGTTTTCAAAATCGTACTGTTTTTCGTACGCTGCAGCCAGCTTGAAGGCCGCTTCGGGGCCGCCTTTCTTGGCTGCTGCCGTCAACTCGGCGATGGACTGTGCGCCGGCTTCATGGATGCCAGGGCAGGCCAGAATGGCAAGCAAGGTGATTGCAAGCAGGGAAACTACCATGCTGCATTGTGAATGTTTCATGCCGTTAATTTTAGCAGCTTTGCTGGATTAAGACAAGGACGGCTGCAAAAATAAAAATGGTGGTAGGAGAAGGATTCGAACCTTCGTAGGCCGAAGCCAGCAGATTTACAGTCTGCCCTCGTTGACCACTTGAGTATCCTACCACCAAGCGCCCCCTCTTCTGAAGGGGAGGAGGTATTTACAAAAACATGCCTTGGAATTCAAGAAAAATTTTCCAAATGAAAGTCATTCGGCAGTAAAAGGCTGGATGAGACTCGACAGTTGAAGCCTGTGCTTATTTTGCGGCCTTTTCAGTGTGCGCAAACTCATTGGCAATGGATTTCAAGGCGTGATGCAACAGAAAACCCACGTGCCCAACCGTAAGGCCGGTGCGCTGGCTCATTTCCTTGTAGGAAAGATTCTCGTTGAACTTAAGATGAACAAGCTCGCGGCTGCGCTCATCGAGCCGTTCAAGGCAAAGCCGCACAAGGCCGATGCTTTCGAGCAGTTCAATTTGTTCATCCGGCAGCGGTTGCGGGTCAATTGCATCAATCTCAGCGCCGGCATCCGATGAGTTTGAGATTTCGGGCCGCGGATTGGAAGTCAGGGGAACAACTTTTTCGCGGCTTCTGAGATAATTCAGGCCGAGGTTGTGAATTGTCCGGTACAACCAGCGCTGCGGGTCGCGAACCTCGTTAAATTGCGCATGCAACCTCATGAAGGCTTCCTGCACCAAATCCTCCGCCGCCTCGCGTTGCTTTACCAGCCGCATGGCATAGCTCAACAGGGGCGATTCCATGGCATAAAAAAGCTCTTCAATCGCCATGCGCTTCATTGGCTGTGAGCCGGATTTGTCCTGCGGTGTCACAATCTCAAGGTCGTTTATTTCCGCATTATTTCCAATGTTCAACAGTTAGTATGACGGAAAAAGTTCAGCAATACTGCTTTGAATTTGGGATTTTGCACATTCGCCAGTTGATTTATCAGTCATGTTTTCCCGTTTCTCAACGTCCGGCAAGCGATTTGGCCTGACGTATCATGGCCTCCAGTTGCTGCGGACGCGGGTCTGCACCATAGATTGACGGCACGCCCGAAAGATACCCAAGGAGCCGGTCGGGTGTAACTTCCACCGCATACGGGCTGCCCGACAACCATTCGCCGAATGCGCCCGCCACCGCCGCCAGCCGCATGGCCGGGCTGGCCTGTTCAAGAGGCACGCTTGTTCCGTGATAAGGCACGACCCAGTCCTGCTCACGCACCAAGCCGGTTGCCGGTTCCTTGAACCGGACGCGGACAGTTCCCAGCGGCCCTTGTCCAGCGGCGTTGATTTCAACCAAATACAGCGCGTTACCCGCCTCGGCAGCGCCAAGCTCGGCTGCGTCCACTGTATTGTCCCGGAACTGCTCCTTGGTTAATTGATGCCTGGCATAACCGAGCTGCCGCCAAACGTTGACTCGCTGGGGGTTGAACTCGACCTGAACCTTGACATCCGACGCCGCAACTTTGAATGCGCCGGCCAACTGCCCGGCCAGTTCGGTTGCGGCTTCATCAGGTGAATTTACAAAACCGTAGCGGCCGTCTCCGTGGCGGGAGAGTTGTTCCAGCAGGTCATCATTGTAACCTTCCCATCCTATGCCAAAGCAATCGAGGGCAATCCCTTGTTGCCGGTGTTTTTCCACGGTTTGCTGCAGTTGTGCTGGGTCAACGTTGCCGAGATTGGCAGCACCGTCGGTAAGCAGCACCACACGGTTGATGCCATTTCGCAGATAGTGGCGCAGCGCCGTCTTGTAGGCGAGTGCAAGCGCATCTTCCAAATTTGTGCCGCCTTGTGGCGTGAGCCGCGAAGCCCGCTCTGCAAGGTTGCCGGCCAACCGTGCTGGCAGGCCGTCAATCCACAACTGCGCCGTGCGCGCAAACAGCACAACGCTGATTTTGTCATTTGGCTGCAGTTGCTGCGGCAGGATACGCAAGGCTTCGCGAATTATTTGGACGCGGTCAGCCCGTTCCATGGAGCCGGAATTGTCCAAAAGCAACACGATGTTTAGCGGACGGTTCTGCTGGCGGCCTTGGGCGGCTGTTTTGATGGAGAACCGGATTAAATCGCGGTTGTGCGCAAACGGATAGCGCGCCCTGTCCCAGGCGAATGCAACTGCTGCCGGCGGTTGCGGCTCAGGATCGCGATAGTTGAATGCGTTTATAAATTCCTCGACACGGATGGATGCCCGGGATGGCAACTGGCCTTGTTGCAGGCTTGCCGCGGCCAGTTTGAACGACACATCGGAGACATTGAGCGAGAAGGTTGAAAAAGGGTTGTCGCGTGTGAACACTTCCGGCTGCGGCACTGGAGCTGCAATGGGTGGAGTCGGTTTTGCAGCCGGTGTTGGTGCCGCTGCTGTTACAGCAGCCAAATCCCGGGCAAGACTTGGCTCGGCTTTCGCCTCTTTCAAACGGTTTTCCTCCGCGTTAGAACCGGGTAAATCGTGATGTATTTTTGATTTTGATTCAATTACGCCACTGTATTCCGTCCTGACATGCGCCGGTTTGTCGCCCAAAGCGAGCTCAACAGGCGGCACAGATGCCGGAGGTGGTGGCGGTGGTGCCGCTGGCTGTAGAGCATCCGCTGATTGCAGCCCAGGTGTCTGTAAAGTTGATTGCGGTCTTGTGCCTGGGCCAGGTGCTGGCTCAGCGGGCTTTTCAGCGCGGACGAAGCCTAAACCTGTTGTGACACCCCATAAGAATTCGCGGCCATTTGCTGGTTCATTTGTCACTCTTGAACCGGTCTCTGCAACGCCAGATTTCCTGTCTCTTGAATCAACGCCGGCTTTTGCCTGCTCCAACTGTTCATCATTCAAATCAGAACGCAGTTTTTTGTAAGCCTCTACAGAGCGGCCACCACCGCCATAGCCGCCGCCCTGGCCGCCGCCACTGCCCGCAATTTCACCGGCTTGAATGGCGTTGGCGTCGAGGCGCTCAAGGGATTCTCTTTTCAAAGTATCTTTGACAATTTGCACACCTGCAACAGCCGCACCTCTTTCGCTTAATTGCTGTGCTATCTCATCACTCTCGCGAAATTCCGCATTTTTGTTCAGTTTTTCCTCTGCTGTTCTTGTTTGTGGACCGCTGGTAACCGTGAGACCGGTTACGGCAGTCTGCTTTTCGAGGTCAGCCACGCTTCTGGATTCGGCTGCGACGGCTGGCAGGTAAATACCGTTGTCACTGCCGGGTTGTGTCGGGACTTTCGCGGGGGCGCTTTCCTTTTTTCCGTCTGCTGTGGTTTGGGGATCAAAGTAAAAATTTTCTCCTCTTGTTGGCTGGATTGAGGGGGTGGTGTCATAATCATGATCTTCCCAACCTAAACCACTTAATTTTTCAGCCAATGGTGAGAAGTAGAGTGAATGGCTCGACCTGCCACCTATTGCAGTCAAAAAATTTGCAATTATCACCAATCCGATTAACAGCGCCGCCGCCGCCATGGGAATGAACCATGGGACCCGCCATTTTCGCGCCGGATTGGGTGTGATGGCCGGTGTCAATTTGAAATGGGCGAGCAATTGTTGGCGGCGTTTTTCTGAAAGTCGCTTCGCAGACAACTGGCCGGTTTGTTCCGTGCGTTGATGCAATGTTTTGTTGACCAGCTCGATCGCCGTTTTGAGCCGGTCGCGCAATTCAGAAAGTTCGGGGTCGCTGTCAACCGCCTGTTTGACGCGCAGTGCTTCTTCCGGCGACAACTCGCCCAGCAGCATCGCAGTGATCTGCGTTTCCAACTGTTCGCGCGGCGTTTTTGGTTCCATCGGTGTCATATCATGGCTGATGTTTGTTTTGTTCAGCCCTTCCGCCCGGTTACAAACAAACTTACACTTTTATGACACTTAACCCCAGTTTTTCTTAGACAACTTTGTGAAACAAAAAATGGCTTTTGCAACTGGTTTCTTTTCCCTACACTTTTGCCGCGCGTATATGCCAAAACGAACGCCATTGTTTGACGCCCACCGGAAACTGGGCGGGAAGATGATTGAATTTGGCGGCTGGGAAATGCCCGTCCAGTACACAAGCATTGTGGACGAGCACTTGTGTGTGCGGAAGGCTGCCGGGCTGTTTGACATTTGCCACATGGGCGAGCTGTTGTTCAGCGGGCCGGATGCCGGTCGTTTTTTGAATCTGGCGCTGACCAATGACATAAACAAACTCGAAATTGGCCAGGGGCAGTACAGCCTGATGTGCAATGAACAAGGCGGCGTGGTGGATGATTTGTATGTTTACAGGGTCAACCGCGCTGACTATCTGTTAATCGTAAATGCCTCGCGCATTGAGGCGGATGCTGCGTGGCTTGAAAAGCTTTATGCCGCCTATCCGCGGAAGGCCACTTTCCGCATGGAAAATGCTTCCGGCAAAACAGGCGCGCTTGCTTTGCAAGGCCCAAAGGCGGCGGAATTCATTTGTGAATGTTTTCCCGGCCCGTCTGTCGGCTGCACGCCGGTTGGGAAGGCGACTGATTTGAAGAAAAATCAGTTGGGACAGTTTGTCTTCAAGAATATTCCATTTTACGTTGCCCGCACCGGTTACACCGGTGAAGACGGTTTTGAACTGGTCGCGCCGTCGGGGTTCATCGAGGCTGCATGGTGGAAGCTGCTGGAGGCGGGCAAACCGTTTGGACTGCAGCCAGCCGGCCTTGGTGCGCGGGACACGCTTCGCACCGAGATGTGTTATCCGCTTTACGGTCATGAATTGAACGAGCAGACAACACCGCTTGAAGCCGGGTTGGGATTCTTCGTTTCCTTTGACAAGGGCGACTTCATCGGCCGCCAAGTTTTGGTTGAACAGAAGGAAAAAGGCGTTAAAAAACGCTGCGTACCGTTCCGGATGATTGGCGCGGCGCCGCCCCCAAGGCCGGGTTATACAATATGGAGCGCCGATGGAGGGGGTATTCGCCTTGGGGAAGTCTGCAGCGGCACGCAAAGCCCGTCATTAAATGTTGGAATTGGCTTGGGATATGTGCCAGCGGAGTTTGCGGCTCCCGGGACAAAACTAGAAATAGAAGTGCGTGGCAGGCGGTTTCCTGCAGAGACAACCACCAAGCCGTTTTATCGCAGGCCGTCTGTCAAACAAACGTGAGGTTTTATGAGTTCAAAAGTTCCAAGTGACCTGAAGTACACCTCCTCCCATGAGTGGGTGCGTGTTGTGGGTGACGTTGCTGTTGTCGGAATAACCGACCACGCCCAGCAGGAATTGACTGACGTGGTGTTTGTAGAGTTGCCAAAGACAGGCCGGCAACTGAAGGCGGGTGATGCCTGTGCTGTTGTCGAGTCCGTCAAGACCGCCAGTGACGTTTACTCGCCGGTCAGCGGTGAAGTTGTTGAAATAAACCAGAAGTTGGCCGGTAATCCGGGGTTGGTAAACTCCGAGCCGTATGAAGGCGGATGGTTTTTCAAGGTCAAGCTCAGCAACCCTTCCGAGCTTGCCAAACTTCTTACGGCGGAGCAGTACGCTGCCCAAATATCAGGTTAATGATTTCGGCCCAGCTTTGCCGGATGTTTCAGGGTGACTGAAAAAGTCGTCGGTTTCGCAAAGCGGACATTCAGGCGGCAGCCACCGGCATTTGAGCGCACTTGTGGCAAACATGCCAATGCTATTGTCCGCCGCTTCGGTGGGCAGGGCAATCGAGAAGACCAGAATTGCGCAAAGGATTGGCTATCTGGTTGATAACTCTCTCTGAGGCCGCAGCTCCGGAATTGGAAAAGGCTGACCATCACTTCGGGGCCTCGGCCTGTCGTTTCAAAATGTCCTTTTCCGTTCATCTCATGAATTACAAAGCATTTATCGTGCCATTAGATTAAAAAATGCGAATTTTGGATTTGCTCATCATAGTGCCTCGAAATGTGTTAGCTTCCCTTATTCACGGCATCCATTTAGTGCCGTCTATGATCAAACTGGAGATTGACGCGGCTAAAAACAAGCCCAAGCGCCTTTACAGGTTTGATGGGCGGATATTCCAACCGAATTGAAGCTGGCTGTTATTTATTTGGCTTCGGGTTTTTAAACTCCTCAGGCACAGGCACTTCCACAAATTCACGTGTTATCTTGCCGTCTTTTACGTTGCAGAAGAAAAATCCCTTTTCTTTTGTCTTATCATGGTTGAATCGCTGGAGTGAGCAGCACCTGTCAGTGGTCAGAATTGCATTTTGCCAAGTTGCTTCGGTGAAGGCGTGGTAGTGCCCGCAAAATGCAGCCTGCAGGTTGAATTCTAAAAAACGCTCCAGAAGCGCGTCGGCGTTGGTTGGGCGGTTTTTCACGTTGGCGCCCAGCGGAAAATGGGTGAAGAGAATCATCGGGCGTTTCTTGTCCAATTTTGGCAACTGTTCATCAAGCCATTGGAAAGTTGTGTTGGGTATCTTTGTATTGGTGGCCTTTGTGGCTTCAGTGGTATCCAGTCCAACCAACAGCCAGCCTCGGTGTTCAATGAAATAATTCAGCCGGCCAGGAAAGATTTCTTCGTACGGCGTCCGGTCTTTTGGGGGCAGATAATCATGGTTGCCGATGACTACGTAGGCCGGAAATCCAAGACCGTTGAGAATCTCGCGCACGGCGGCAAATTGTTCCTGTTTGCCGTTGTCAGTCAGGTCGCCTGATACAAGGCAGAACTCCGGTTTTGGCGAGCAGGCTTGCATCCTGGGCAGGACGCTCTCAGCCAGCCACTTGCCACAACGTTGATCAATGTAATGAAAATCATTGACTGCGATGAAGGAGAAGCCGGGGCCGGCCTGTTCAGCGGCTTCAAGACAAGCGCCCGGCCAAAGGCCCATGGCCAGCAGGCTCCCGGCGCTTAACCGCAACATTTCGCGCCGGCTTAACCGGCGATTTGCAAACTTGGTGTAATGCGGTCCCGGCTGATCAGGTACTTTTTTGTGGTTCATGGGCGCCCTTTCAACATTGTTCAAACTGTTTTGTTTTTGGCGGCTTTCAATTGTGAGAATAGTAACTGAAACTGCGGTTTTTGCAAACCGCATTTACAGCAGCCGGCGGGAACATCGGCCGGAGGCATTAGTTTGTGGAAATGACATGTCTGTTTTTCCGTGTTGGAAATGTGTTTTACGCTTGCTGAGTGGAAAGAGGGCGTGAATTCAGCATGCTTGTCGCCGATGTCTTGTGGCTGTATGTTTGTTTTTGTGAATCGGCCTGCTGAATCGCTGGAAAGTTTGGGGGGGCTGAACCAGATGATCGTTCCTGATATCTGGCAGCAGCAGGCTATTGCCGCATTGCGTGATGGGAAGGATGTGGTTGTTCAGGCGCCTACGGGAGCGGGCAAGACGTTGATTTTCGAGTTGTGGTTCAAGCAGGGACGAAAGCGCGGGCAGATGATTTACACGGTGCCGACGCGGGCGCTGGCGAATGACAAGCTAGCCGAATGGCGTGCGCGCGGGTGGGATGTTGGAATTGCCACGGGCGATTTGGCAGAGAACCTGGAGGCGCCGGTGTTGGTGGCGACATTGGAGACGCAAAAGAACCGGCTGCTGCATGGGGACGGCCCTGCGCTGTTGGTTGTTGATGAATATCAGATGCTTGCCGATCCTGACCGCGGGCTGAATTACGAGCTGGCAATTGCGATGGCGCCGCCTCAAACACAGTTGCTTTTGCTAAGCGGTAGCGTCGGCAATCCACAGGATGTTGTTCGATGGCTGAATCGTCTGGGGCGCAACGCAGTTTTAATACATCACCAAATCCGGGCTGTTCCGCTTGAGGAAGTGTTTGCCAACAATTTGAACTACCGGCTGCCGGACGAAATTCGCGGTTATTGGCCGCGATTCTGCGCCAAGGCGCTGGCGGAGGGGCTGGGGCCAATCTTGATTTTTGCGCCGCGCCGTGCCATGGCGGAAAGCCTTGCGGCGGAGCTTGCGCGGCAACTTCCTTGTCCGCACCCGTTGAACCTGACGCCGCAACAGAAGCAACTGGTGGGCGATACCCTTGCCAGAATGCTCAAATCGCGCATAGCGTATCACCATAGCGGCCTCAGTTATGCTGTCAGGGCGGGCGTGATTGAGCCGCTGGCCAAGGCCGGGGCGTTGCGGGTTGTTGTGGCAACAATGGGCCTTGCAGCCGGAATCAATTTTTCGTTGCGCAGCGTTGCGCTTGCGGGCGAGTCCTACCGCCGCGATCAGTTTGAACAGCCGCTGCGGCCCGATGAAATTCTCCAGATGTTTGGCCGGGCTGGCAGGCGCGGGATTGACGAGGTCGGTTATGTGTTGGTTAGCGCGAATGAAATCCGGCTGCGGGACGGTTATCCTGCACATTTGTCACGCAGCGGAATGGTTGACTGGAATGCGTTGCTTGGGTTGATGGCTGCGGCGGCAGACGAGGGACTGGAGCCGTTCTCGGAGGCGGTGCGGGTGCAGCAGCGGTTGTTCACCACAAAGCCGGTGGTGCTGGGTGTGGAGGAGTCGCTCAAACATCCCGATACCCCATGTGGTTTGAAGACCGATGCAGAGCGGGCGCGGCATGTCCGCAAGCGCGTTGTGCAGATGCTCAACAGCCGTGGCGAATGGGAGCCGATGCCGGCTTTTCAGGAGCGGCCATTGGGTGAAATCAAGGTGATGCTGCCGTTGCCGGATGAAATGCTGCAGCAACTGCGGGCGCAGCCCGCGTTGTCCGGCCAAAAACCTGATCAGCAGCGCGATGTTCCCGCCGGTTTGAAGCTTGTATCCGTCCTTTCCTGGCCGGCGGCTCTTGAAAAAGCGGGGCAGGGGACGTTGGTGGTGATTTCAGAGTCGGCGGATGGCCAAAAGATTTATGGCCGCTCGATAACAGTTGCTGAATGGTTGAATGACGAGCGGTTGCTGTTGGTGAAGTGGGTGCGGCGGTTGACCAACTGGCAGGGGCGGCAGGTGCCTGCCATGGTGTGGCAGGAAAAACTTATGCCGTTGGTTGCCAAAAAGCTTGCGCTCCAAAAAATGCCCGTAATTCGATTCGAGCGACAGGGCCAAAAGATGGTGGCATTGGTGAGCCTGGCGGAAGTGACGATGCGGGCTGCAGTGGACGCTTATGGGGTGGCTTTATGGAAACCAATTGAGCGGGATGTAATGCCGTCGGACTGCGCACAGTGTTCATTGGTGGGCATTTGCCGGCAGCTTTCGCCCGCCACTGCTACTGCAATGCTTTGGAGGCGGCTTGGCCTCGTTGATGCCCGTGGGGTGCCAACAAGGCGTGGACGCATCGCAAGCTTTTTCCAGCAGGGCGACGGCCTTGCAATCGCGGCCGGGTTGGAGATGGAAGAATATCCACTGGATGAGATGATTTATGATCTGGCCAATCTGGATGCAAGTTTCCGCTTCTGCGGCGAAGACAACCGGTGGGCCGGCGGACTGGCCATGGCATGCCAGCGAATTTACGGGTTACTGTCAATTCCCGGCTATTTGGAATTGGGCGTGCCGCCCCACTATGGCGCAGGCGCCGAGCAAATCGTGGCGGCGGTGCATAAAAATCCGATGAGCAAGAATGCGTTTGTGAATGAATTTCTGGGGCCTGGCGATATTGACAGGGTAATAATTGAGTGGCGCAGCATGTTGCGGCAGATTGCACATGCACCGCCGATTGACTGGCCACGGTGGCTGGCCCTGCAGGCCATGGCAAAGGCCATACTTCGTGAAACGGAATCGCCGACAATAACCGATTTCCCGCCGTTGGAACCGCATCAGGCAAAACGACTGGATCACAGGTTGATTTTTCGCAGGCATTAAAACAAGAATCCCAGGCTTTTGAGCCTGGGATTCATCAAGAGGCCTTTATCCAGCAATCGCGGCCGTCTGGTGGCGAATTTATCCGCCACATCAGGCCATCGGCTGCGTGGCCGTGTTAGACCGGCAACTCCCAGCCGGGGCGGTAAGTCCGTTTGACCAGATGGGATACGTCGGCATTTTTCGCGCGCGCATTTGGTCCATCCCACTCAATGGGCTTTTTGACCCCATGCCTCAGCGCGATGCAACCCAATAGAATGATTTCAGTCAGATATGCTGAAATTTCAAAGTTGGCGTAAGCCTTCTTATTCGGGTCGCGCATCATGTCAAACCATTCGCGGTCATGGCCGGGTGAACGCGGAATGGTTTGCGGCACGGCTTTGCAGGCTTCGTGATTCTCTCCGGCCACCAACTCTTTTTCGTCGGACAGTTTAATGTAGAATTTCGAACCGTAATCGTCCGGCGAGAAAATTTTGCCTTTGTCGCCGATCAACAGGCAGCCGCTGCCAGGCAGTTTGCCGAGCATGTCAACCACTTCCTTGGTGATGTCCGGATGCGGACGAAGACCTGTCTGGGGGTTGCCGTCGTACCACCAGAATTTCAGCGGCACCATGCCTTCACGCGCCGGGAATTCAAAGCGAATACGGGAGGTCTTGGGATAGGTTTCCGGGAACATTTCCGAGGTTTCCTCGCATTCAATGACGGTGGGATAGCCCATCTTGAGCGCGCGGAACGGCATGTTGACAGTATGGCAGGCCATGTCGCCCAGAGCGCCGGTACCAAAATCGTACCAGCCGCGCCAGTTGAACGGATGATAGACGCCTTTTTTGTACGGGCGATTTTGGGCAGGGCCAAGCCACAAATCCCAATCGAGGCTTTCGGGCACCGGGTCTTCACCTTGCGGACGAGGGATGCCTTGCGGCCAAATCGGTCGGTTTGACCAGACATGCAGTTCACGCACCGGCCCGATTACACCAGCCTGAATTACCTCAACAGCGCGGCGCAAACCGCTGCCAGCGCTGCCTTGGTTGCCCATCTGTGTGGCAACTTTCTTTTCCTTGACCAATTTCTGAATGACCCGGGCTTCGTAAACAGTTTGGACGAGCGGTTTCTGGGTGTAAACATGCTTGCCCATTTTCAAAGCCATGACTGTGGCAAGGCCGTGGCAGTGGTCTGGAGTCGAGACGGTGACAGCATCAATCTCTTTCTCCATCTCGGTGAGCATTTTGCGGAAGTCCTTGTATTTCTTTGCGTTGGGGAATTTCTGGGCTTTTTTGGCAAGTGTGTTTGCGTCCACGTCGCAGATGGCAACGACTTCACCCATGCTGCCCGCGCTGTTGCTGTCGCTATCACCCTTGCCACCGACGCCGATGCAGGCGACGCGGATTCTTTCATTTGCACCCTGTGCCCTCAAAAAATAAGGGGCGCTTAATGCCGCGCCTGCAAGCAATGAGGTGGAGGTTAAAAATTGACGACGTGTCTGGCTGGACAACGTCCCGTAAGACTTCAAGAATTTCTTCATGGCAATTTCCTAATCTTTACCGGTTTACAATACAAGTTTTTTTTATTCGCCGCAGCGGACTCAACCGCCCGGCAGGTTGGTAATTGGACGTTTGCGGGCGCGTGGCAATTCAAGTTGTCTGGCTGTGTTGCTGCCGAGAGATGCGCGAGCGGATTACTGTTTGACTATCGGCTTCATTGTCAGCGGATCACGCAACGGCAGATCGGTCAATTTGCCGCCTGCAAGACTCTGCAAAGTTACGGGGTGATCAGGGTGGCCTTTCAGGATTTCGGCCTTCTGTCCCACCACCAAGATGCGGACTTGCCCGGGCTGTAGCAGCCTTTTAGCAACACGCAAAACGTCTGCCTGAGTTACCGCCTCGAAGCGCGACCTGTAGTTTTTGAACCAATCCGGGTCAGTTTTGTAGCGTCCGGTGAACTCTTCCTGGGCAAGGGCCGCCGCCACCTGTGTCTTGGTGCTGAATGCGCGTGGGAAAGTGTCAATAAAGGAGCGTTTGGCAGTGTCCAATTCGCCAATGCTTACAGGTTCCGAGGCTATTCGTTTCATTTCCTCCAAAACAATACTTGTTGCATAGGCCACCGTGCGCGATTTGGTTTGGAAATAGCCGGTAAATGTTCCCGGATAATAAACCCCGCCCGGCAGGCTGGTGCCGGCTGAGTAGGCAAGGCCTTCGTCACTGCGCACCCGGTTCATAATGCGCGAGGTAAAACCGCCGCCGCCCAGAATATGGTTCATCACCTGGGAGGGAATGTAATCCGGGTCATCGCGTTTTATGCCGGGCAACAAGATTGACACCCGCCCCTGGTTGACATCCTTGTCAACGAGATAAGCGCCGGGCGCCGCCATTTTTGGATTGGCTGGAACCGCTGGCGCGGTCTTGCCTTCAAAAGGCCATGAGGCGAATAGTTGCTCGAGTTTTGCGATCATTTTTTCGCGGTCAAAGTCGCCGTTGACGGCCACGATGAAATTGGATGGATGAAACCAATCCCGGTGGAAAGCCACTAAATCCGCCCGTGTGATTGACTCCAAAGAGGCGGCGGTGACATGGCGGTTGACAAAAAAGTCCTCGCCGTAAGCAAGAAAGGAGCGTTCGCGGCTTTCGATGCTGGCGGAGCTGTCATTGCGTTCTTTCAAAGACTGGAAGACTTGTTGTTTGCGCAGGGCGAGCTTGTCCTCTTGAAAGCGCGGGGCGGAGAGAATTTCGCGCAAGATTGCCATGCCTTCATCCAGGTCCTTGGATAGCAGATTAAGAGTTACACTGCCCTGGGTATCGCCGATGCTGCTGTTTAGCTGGGCGGCCAGATAGGCCAGGCGTTCCTCAAGTTCCTCCGCAGTTTTGGACTGTGAACCGCCCTTGGTCAGGAGCCAGCCGGTCAATCCCGCCAGACCTTCCTTGCCTTCCGGAACAAGATAATCGCCAACGCGCACCAGAATCACAAGATTCACCAGTGGCAGTTCGCGGTCTGAAATGACATAAGCCACCGGACCGCTTTTAAGCTGCACACGGTAATCGGCGGCGCGCGGCGGCTCAAATGAAAGCGGGGGGAAATGCAGTTTTTCAGGCCGCCTGGGAATTGAAGCTGCATCAACAAACGCAGTTGCACTTGCGAGCAGCGCGGCTGTCAGCAATGGAATGAAGCGAAAGTTCATTTGTTATCCTTCTCCTGTTTTGCGCTTTCTTTTCGTGTGTAGATGGCAACAGCGCGGTTTTCACGGGTTAGATATTTTCTGGCCACCCGCTGGATGTCCGCTGCAGTGACCGCCTGATATTTGGCGGCGCCCTCGTTAATTTCACGCCAGTCGCCCAACCCGTCATAATGGATCAGTTGGAACATGATGGCGGTGTTATTGGCCAGTTTGCGGTATTCGGCGGCGGCGAAGTTGTTCTTCACTTTTTGCAATTCTTCCGGAGGCACTTCCTTCGCTTTCAACTGCTCAATCTCCTCGTAAATCGCTTTCTCCAGCTCTTCCGGCGAATGCCCCTCGCGGACTTCGGCTTCAATTTCAAAAAGGCCGGCCCATTTCGATGAATCTTGTCCAGCCTGTGCGGAAGTGGCGACCTGCCGCTTCAGGACGAGGCCTTTGTACAAACGCCCGGTTCTGCCGTTCAACACCTGGGCGAGAACCTGCAACGGGTAGGAGTCCTTGTGCTGAAAGGCGACTGAATGCCACACAATGTCCACCTGCGGATTCGTGTCGGCCTCGGCATACATTCGTTTTTCGGCTTCCTGTGGCGGCTCAAGGGTAATGACTTCAGGCGCCTCGCGAGACCCGCGCGGGATGCGGCCAAAATATTTTTCGGCCATTGCGTAGGCTTGGTCGGCGTTGAAATCGCCCACAAGAATTGCGGTGATGTTTTGGGGTGCGTAATAAGTGGCGTAAAATTCATCGGCTTGCTCTTTTGAGATTGATGCGACATCGGAAGGCCAGCCGATTACCGGCCAGTGGTATGGATGCGCCTGCCAGACCATGGAGGCAAATTGTTCGGCAAACTTCCCCAACGGCGTGCTTTCAGTGCGCAGACGGCGCTCCTCATAAACCACATCGCGCTCGGCGTAGAACTCGCGGAATACCGGATGCAACAGTCGCTCCGACTCCATCCACATCCACAGCTCAAGCTTGTTGGCGGGCACGGTTATAAAGTAGGCGGTCATGTCCTGCGAGGTGAAGGCGTTCATCCCGGAAGCCCCCTGGGATGTGTAAATGCGGTCGAACTCGTTTTTGACCAGGATTTCGCGTTGCTGTCGGATTAACTCCTGAAATTGTTTGTTCAATTCACGCCAGCGGGGCGTTTTGTTCTCCAATTTGGACGGATCATCAATCAGACCTTTGCGCCATTGGGCGCGCATGAGGGCTTCCTCCTTGCGCATTTCCTGGCGAATCCGCTCCTGTTCGGCGATGATTTGCAAATCTTTTTTGTAATCCTTGGTGCCGATTGTAGGGGTGCCTTTGAACATCATGTGTTCAAACAGATGAGCTGTGCCTGTAATTCCCGGACGTTCATTGCTGCTTCCGACGTGGGCCACCCAGGCGCCTGATATGGAAGGATCGCCCCGCCGTTCAACCATCAGCAGGCGCATCCCATTCGAGAGCGTCCGCTCTTTAACAGGAAGTTGCTGCGCTTGAATATGCCAGGTAGCCAGGAAACACGCCAAATACCAAATCCATAAGGCATTTATGGCGCGCGGGTATTGCCTTTGTTTCCGGTAATGCACGCAAAACATATCGGGGAAATTAGCTTCAAACGGCCTGCGTGACAACAAGGAAGCGTCAATCCATCGCAAGCGGCTTTGAGATGGTCACAGTTTCCCGACGACTGAATCCAGCCCTACGATCCTGTCAGGAGTCCGCGTTGCCACAGCGAAGCAAAAGTTTCCGGCGTTGTCTTCCTGATATTCAAATTCCATGACAATGCGAGTGTCATCTGGAAAAAGTGCGAGCTTGAATTCAATAAAATCACGGAAAATCTGAAGCAGATCTTCCCTTTGGTTAAGCTGCTCAAACGCTTGCTGGCGCATTAGTGTGGGCATCAAGGCGTAATTCCAACTCATCGTGCACATCTCCAAAGCACGATATCTGTGTAGAGCGGTTTTCTGATTCGCAAAAAGTGGTTGGGCCAGCCTGAAAACCGAGCTGGCAAGACCGTATGCAGTTTCGTTCAGATCAAATGCGTTTGGGTCAATTCCCCGATGATTCTTGATGAGCTTATCGGCCAATTTTTTGCACGTTTCAGCGTTGAGCCTTGCGAAGAGCTTGCGTTGTGCTGCCTTGCCCATTACTGGAAAGATTTAATTGTTAAATGACTTCCCGGTACACGTCCGGATGGGGTCTGGAGATTACGACGGCATTGACCAAAACGCCCGCATCGGCGATTACCTTGCGGCCTGCGGCCACGGCGGCCTGGACGGAGCCGACATCGCCTGTCATCGTCGCAAATGCCTTTCCGCCCAATGCCATGGCAAGGCGGATTTCCATGAGGGTGACTGCGGCTGCCTTTGCGGCGGCGTCGGCGGCTTCAAGCAACTTGGCGACATTGAACGATTCCAGGATGCCCAGAGCGCCGGTCGGCTCGATGGGCGTGGTGCGGCCCAGCGCGGTCAGGACATCCGGATGTACGTTGGCTATCACAAATTGGTCTATAAGACAGCCGTTGGCGGCTTCGGCGCCCGCTTCGACTGCCGAGCGGACGGCGGCGGTGTCGCCTCCAATTAAGACCATATATTTGCCGGAGCAAATGGAGCGTGACAACAGCAGATGCACATTGCCAGCTTTGAGCATGGTGTCGGCAACCAAAAAACCGGCGGCCACGCTTGTTAGTTCAATCAGACCAATGGATTTCTCGCTCATAATCTTTGAATTATAACGTAATCTTTGGTGACTTCTGTAACGCGCCCGTCATAAGGCGCATGAACAATGGCGCCCAGAGCTTGTGATGGAATTTCCCCAAGCGGCTGGCCGGCGGCGACGCGTTCGCCAGGTTTGACTTTTGGCAGGTTCGGCACGCCTGCGCCCTGCTTCAATGGCACCGTTATCTCGGGCACATCCAGAGTGCCGGGCATTTGTGGCGCCGGTTTGTCGTATGCTTCAATGTGCAACCGTTTGATCAGAGTTTGTATTGGAACATGGCGCCCGTCCCGCATCGCGTGGGGCTTGACTGTGGCAGGGCCATTCCACTTGAGGCCGGCTTTTTTCATGGCCGCTTTTGAATCGTCGCAGGCTTCCTTGGGGTAAAGCTCCTCCGGACATGAAAAAAGTGTGCAAAGGCCGCATGAACAACAGAGCGCCGCCCATTGGTTCCAATACTGTTCGCCAGTGGCGGTAAAGGCGAGGCTGCGCATTACTTGATGTGGTTCAACCGCATAACCAAGCAAAAACCGCGGGCAGTATTCGGTGCAATAACGGCATTGGTCGCAGGCTGACTTGCCGATTTTCGCCTGGACTTTGCCGGGCCGGAGTTTGCGCTCGATGACATGATGTTGTCGGGGAAGAACGACCACGCCGGTGGCAGTCTTGGTGACGGGTGTGTCCAGATTTTCGGTGGTTTCACCCATCATCAGCCCGCCGATGCACAGGACGGGGTCAGGCGTGGTTGCACCTCCGACGGCTTCAATGCATGTTCGGAAACTTGTGCCGATTGGCACGGTAATGGTTGCCGGCTTTTTCACAGCGCCTGCAATTGTGAGGGTCTTGTGTGTAACAGGCCTGCCCTCGGCTGCAGCAGCGATGTTGATGAAAGTTTCCACATTATTGACCACAACACCCACTTGAATCGGGATGCCGGCGGGCGGAATCAGCCGGCCGGTTGTTTCGTAAACCAAATCGTACTCATCGCCCGCCGGATAATAATCACCCAACAAATGGATTTTCAGCGGGGTGCCCTTGATTGCTTCGGTGATTGCTTCAATGGCCTTCTTTTTTTTGCCTTTGATGCCAATGATGCCTTGAGCGGCGCCGACTGCTTCCATGGCCAGCATCATGCCTTTGACCATCTGTTGGGCATTGTGCTCCATCAAAATGGTGTCTTTGTGAAGGAGCGGCTCACATTCTGCGCCATTGGCAATAACGGTGTCGGCTTTTGCCGACAGTTTGACATGTGTTGGAAAACCGCCGCCGCCGGCGCCAACTACGCCTGCCAGTCTGACTTGTTCAACAATTGTCATGTCGCCGGTAATGATACGCGACGGCCGCTCAAACACAAATCATTTCGTCTGCCGACGCTCTCTCTTCAGAAGCGGTAGGTGTAACCCAGCGAGAATATGTGAACCATCATGCCCCAGCGGCCGTTTAAGGCCGGATTCTGATTGTTACCGATGTGACGCGTGTCATAAAAGATTGCGCCGTAGGAAAATGCAACTGAGTGCCTGCGGTTTTTCCAGATAACGCCGGCTGTCAGCGCGTTTTGATTTGCGTCCGGTATGGATGGTGAAAGCGTGGCGTCCGGAACCGGGCTTTGATAGAACTGGTAGCCGAAGAGCAAACTCCAGTGATCATTTAACTTCCAGTCTCCGGCAACTCCCAAAGTCCAGGTGTTGCGCCAGTTTTCGCGAAAGGCGGTGTTTTGTCCAAGGGCGTTGAACAGAAGTTCATTGTTGCCCAGGTCGAGGTTGAGGGATTTGAAGCGGGAGAATTGCAGCCATTCAAAGTCGGCTTCCAGGCGCAGTTTGGGTGACAACTCGATGCCATAGCCGGCGCTGACTATGGTTGGGTAATTAATATGGGTGCGTGCGCCGCGGGAGCGCGGTGTTATTCCGGCTGCCGCGCCTGCTGCCGAGACTGCGCTCAAGTCCAGATGTCCATCGTAACTAACTGTCACGGGTGAGCGCACAGCCAGCGCCAGCCGGTGGCCTTTGACCGGTTCCCATGTAAGGCCGAGATTTGCGCCAACTCCGGCCCCGGTGCCCTTCAACCGCAGTTCAGCGTCAGGGTCAGTTGGCAGGCCGCCAAGGCCGAGCGCCCAGACCGCCCACGGGTAGAATTGTCGCAGGCGCAATTCCGAATAGAAAATGTCGAGGCCAACTCCCGCGGATAATTTATCGGAAAGCCGTATTGCCACCGAGGGATTGAAATTGATTGTTTTTAACTCGTTGTAGTAGGGGGCCAGATAGCGGAGCTTGGTATCCCTTGGGTAAATGATGGACAGGCCGTAAGGCACTGTAATCCCAAGTCCCCATGCCCATTTTGAATTGTCCATGGGCATGGCATAAAAAAAGTGGGGCAGCACTTTCCACGGCTCACGGGTGCGGGCCGTCAGCCCCGCAGAGTCACGGTAATCAGCCTGAAGATGAATGAAAGTGGGCGCGGCCTGCAATTCGGGCGATTCCAGGAGCAGCAGGTTCGCCGGGTTATGAGCCACTGCCGATGCATCTGCAATATGCGCGATGCGCCCGCCGGCCCGTCCCAAGCCGAATGAACCTGGCGGCGGATTTCGGAAGCCCTCGGCGCCAATTGAAAACGCCAGGAGGCACGAAATAATAAGGGCGGCTTTGATGGGGTGATTGATTATACCGGGCTTTTGGGCCTGTAAAGCTAATGTAGGGCCACGTGATACGACAATTTTCATGGCTTGTGCACGCAACTCTTGCACTCATGTTCTGGCTAGTCAAATAAAATTTACTTGGCAAATTGGGATATCTGATGAAACAATGAAGTTCTCGCTTGAAAGCCTTTCGTACCCGTAAGGCAGAAGACTTTGGTCGTACGGGGCTTTGCAGGCAATGGCCAGTGGTTTTGGCCTTAAGGAGTTGGCGGGAGTCCTGAAGGCCGGGAGTTTTGTGGACAATGGACACGCAACCAGAGAGCAAGATTATTACGCCAGCCGGAGGCGGGCGGGATAGTTTCATAGTATGCCGCAACAGCCAGGGGATGGAGGTGCGGGCCACTTTGCTGCGGTTGACGCGGTACCTGGTGGTTTTCGAGGTTTACAACCCATACAGTATCTTGCAGTTGTCCGAGGTTCTCACCGAGTTTCGCATCCTGATAAATGACCGGATGGTCTATAATGGACGTGCGGTCATAAGCAATCTGGTAAACACGGGCCTGATGCTGGTTTGTGAGGCTTCGCTTGATGAGTCGTGGCTGGATGTTGATCTTTTCTCACCGGTCAACCAGCGCGACAAGCTGCGGACTGAATTTTCAGATTTTCTGAAGGAATGGAGCAAAGTTTACCAAGTCTTGCCGGAGTTCAAGGTGGTGGTTGCCGACACGCAGACGTTGTTGATGGACTTGCGGCGGTGGCTTGAGCAGGTTGAGCTTGGCATACGTTCGACTCCGACCGGCGACCGGGTGCAACTTGAGCGGGAAGTGATTCAGGAGCTTGAGCAGCCGATTATTCCAACCATCGGGGAGCTGTTCGGGCGTTTCGAGCAGATTGCGGCCAATGTCCCGCAGGATTTGCAGCCTGCCCATCGCAATTACATCAAGCGCCAGATTCACCCGCTGGTGTTGTGCGCGCCGTTCCCGTACCGCACTTATCAGAAGCCGCTGGGGTATGCCGGCGATTATGAGATGGTGGACATGATACTGCGCGATCCTTTCGAGGGCGGCTCATTGTTTGCCAAGACTGTGAATCTCTGGTTTCTGAACCAGGCGCCGGCTGTGGCGCATCGGAATCGCATCAAGTACCTTACTGAGCGGTTGGTGGAGGAAACCCGGCGGGTGGCCCGACTTGGGCGGATGGCGCGGATTTTCAACCTGGGCTGCGGTCCGGCAAAGGAGGTGCAGAATTTCCTTGTGCAGTACGATTTGTGCGAGCGCGCCGATTTTCTGTTGATGGATTTCAATGATGAAACGCTACAACACACCGGGCGGCTGTTGGATGATTTGAAGATGCGTTACAGCCGGAAAACGCCGATCCAGTTGGTCAAAAAGTCAGTGCACCAAATCTTGAAAGAATCGGCTCGTTCGACCGGCGAAGGCCGGCAATATGACCTTGTTTATTGTGCGGGGCTGTTTGACTACCTGTCAGACCGGATTTGCAAACGGTTGATGAACATTTTTTATGAAATGCTGGCGCCTGGCGGGCTGTTGATTGCCACCAACGTGGACAGTTCAAATCCAAATCGGCAGACGATGGAATATGTGCTGGAGTGGCACTTGGTTTATCGCGACCGGAAGCTGCTGGCGGAATTGCGGCCGGACGCCGCGCCCGATGGTTCCTACGAGATCAAAAGCGATCCAACCGGGGTGAATGATTTTATTGAAGTAAGAAAACCCGAGAGTGGAACGGCTTGAAACAACGCTGACTCCGGAGGCGCTCAAGGCCTACCAGGAGGAGGAAGCAAAGCAACGGCTCTGGCGCACCAAAGTGGGATGCTTTCTGGTGGTGACTCTCATGCCGGCCGGAATCGTGCTGGATTTGTCAACTTACCCCGAAATGACCGGTGTGTTTTTCCAATTCCGGATTGGTTGCTCGCTGATTGCAGCGTTAATTTGGGGATTTTTGTTCACCAAACAGGGCGAGGCGAATTTGCGGATTCTGTCTGCGGCCGTTCCTCTGTTGCCTGCGGTGTTCATTGCCATGATGATTGCGGTGATGGATGGGTTCAACTCACCCTACTATGCGGGTTTGAACCTTGTGCTTATAGCCGTTGGCACCGTGCTGGTCTGGACGTATTTGGAGTGTTTGGTTTTCGTTTTGATTGTTCTGGGAATGTACTTGATTGCCGGCCTGCTAAGCCCGGTTCCGCCAAAGACCGGCACGTTAATCAGCAATCTTGTCTTCATTTTGATGATGGACTTCATTGTTGTGATTGGGACGTATTATCAGAACCGTTTGCGGGTGCAGGAGTTTGCGCTCCGATTTGAGCTGGACCAAAGAAAGAAAGAGCTGGAGGAGAGCTATCGCAAACTGCGCGAGCTGGACGAGCTAAAGAGCCGTTTCTTTGCCAATGTCAGCCATGAATTGCGAACACCGCTGACTTTGCTGATTTCGCCCCTGGAAAAGCTTGTCAACCAACGCCGGCGGATGTCCGATGTCGAAATAGAACAAAACCTGACGGTGATGCAGGCGAATGCCATGCGATTGTTGAAACGCATCAATGATTTGCTCGATTTGGTGCGATTGGATTCCGGGGGGATGGTGTTGCACAGGGAGCCGGTGTTGATTGCGGAATTTCTGAATGGAATCGCCAGCTCGGTACAGGCAACGGCGCGGGACCGCGGGATTGCCATCGAGGTGCATGCGGCGCAGGAGCTGGGAACGGCGATGCTGGACAAGGATAAAATAGAAAAGGTGTTGCTGAATTTGGTGTTCAATTCCCTGAAATTTACCGCGGCCGGGGGGCGCGTGGTTTTGCGGGCTGAACGACGCGACTCTGAGCTGATGCTGGAAGTGGAGGATACAGGTTCGGGCATTGCACCCGAGCATCTGCCGCATGTGTTTGACCGATTCTGGCAGGCCGATACTTCGGCGCGCAGAAAGCATCAGGGAGCGGGTCTGGGGCTGGCCATTGTAAAGGAATTGGTTGAGGCGCACGGCGGACGCATTGAGGCGCGCAGCCAGCCTGGCAAGGGGACAATCATGACGGCTTACCTCCCGTATGAAGCCCCTCCCGCCGGATCGGAAGCCGGGCAGGCGGCTCCAGCCGCGGTTGAACCGGCGGCGGTTGTGGAATCACCGGGCGATGCGGAGCTATACCGCAGGGCGGAACGCTATCCCACGCTTATTTCACTGCGCGAAACAATCCGCCCGGAGGAGATTCATTTGCGCGGCCGCCATCCCAAGCTGTTGGTGGCTGATGATGAGCCGGACATGCTGCGGTTTTTACGCTTGGAGCTGTCCAATGAATTTGAGGTTATCGAGGCGGTGGATGGACAACAGGCGGTGGAGAAAGCCAGGCAGTTTTTGCCGGATGTGATTTTGTGCGACATGATGATGCCTGAACTTGATGGTTTGGAAGTGTGCCGCCAGTTGCGCCAGCATACGCCCACGCGCAACATCCCAATACTGCTGCTGACCGCGCGAGCGGATGAGCGGACGAAGCTGTCTGCGTTGGAAGCCGGGGCCAGTGATTTCCTTACAAAACCGTTTTCAGTCACCGAGTTGCATGTGCGGCTGAACAATCTTGCCAGCGTTTATCTGTTTGCCAGAAAGCTGGCCGAGCAGAACAAGGCGCTGGAAGATGCGCTCGAAAGGTTGAAAGAAGCCCAGACGCAACTTGTGCAGGCGGAGAAACTGGTTTCATTGGGCCGGCTGAGCGCAGGCATAATACACGAAATCAATAACCCGTTGAATTTCACCAAATCGGCGCTGCACATATTGCGCCGCGCAGGAAGCTCGCTGCCGCCGAATGAAAAGGCCGATTTTGAGGACATTATCAATGACATTGAGGAAGGCGTGAACCGCGTTGTCCACATCATCAGCGAGTTGCGGAGCTTCAGCCATCCCAACACTGCCGCCAGAACTGAAGTTGTTTTAAGTGATATTGTGGACAGCGCCTGCCGGTTTTTATCTCATGAATTGAAGTCACGCGTGGAATTGGTTAAAAACATCCCGCCTGAGCTTAAGATCAATGGCAACCCCAATCTTCTGGTGCAGGTGTTTGTCAACTTGTTGCAAAACGCCGCCGACGCGCTCAAGCACAAGACATTCAGCAATGGCGAGAAACCGCGCATCAGCATGGAGGGCGGCTGCGAGGGAGACACTGTTTTTCTGATCGTGCGTGACAACGGCGAGGGAATTGCCGCGGAGAATTTGGACAAGATTTTCGACCCCTTTTTCACAACAAAAGACGCCGGTCAAGGCATGGGACTTGGCTTAAGCATCTGCTACAACATCGTGCAGGAACATGGGGGTCGAATCACGGTGAAAAGCGAGCGCGGAAAATTCTGCGAATTTAGGTTGGAATTTCCCGCGCTTGCGGCAGAGTTGAAGCAGGTCCATGCTGACGGTTCAGGAGACAAAATGGTATGAACGGACTCTACGATTACAAGAAGTACGCCATCCTTTACGTGGATGACGAGGAGAAGTCGCTCAAATATTTCACCAAGTCCTTCGAGAAGGATTTTCGCGTAATGACGGCCATCAACGCTGAGGAGGGCTTCCGGCTGCTGGAGAAACACGCCGATGAAATCGGACTGTTGCTGACTGACCAGCGGATGCCCGGCGAAAAAGGCGTGCAATTGCTGGAACGCGCCCGCCAGTTGCGGCCGCGAATCCTGCGGTTTCTGGTGACCGCGTATGCGGACATGGATGCAGCCATTGCCGCAGTCAACTCCGGTGCGATATACAAATACATCTCCAAGCCGTGGGAAGTGCCGGAGCTGGAAATGACATTGCGCCGCGCCCTTGAGTTTTTCATCGTGCAGCAGGAGCGCGACAGTTTGTTGCGCGAGAAACTCTCGGTTTTGCACAACATGATCATAACCGACAGGGTGTTGAGCCTCGGCGTGCTTGCCTCCGGCCTGAGTCATCATCTTCGCAACTCCCTTGTTGCGATTCAGATGTTCATTGAACTGGCGCCGGCGATGATGCAATCGGAGAAATCAGAAGCGGCTTTGCGCAATCCACAATTCTGGCATGAGTTTTACAAGACCGCCCGGCAGCAGATTGACCGCATTACCGATTTGCTCGGGAAGTTGTGCATGGAGAACGAGAGGTCGCCGTACATATTTTGCGACACCGCCCAGATTGCAGAGGTTGTCAGGCACGTCATGGGCAAAATCGGCGCGTCATTTGCTGAAAAATCAATCACCGTGGTCAACAATATACCCGAAAATTTGCCGTTGCTGAAGGTTGATTTGCCCAAATTTGTCCGGTTTTTCGAGCTGCTGCTGCGCGATGAAGCGGTGAGTGTGCCTGAACACGGGCGCGTGGAACTTGGCGCGCGTCCATTGCCTGACGGCTCCGGAGTTGAAATTGTGGTTTCGGACAACGGTCCCGGACTGCCGGAGGAATCGTTGAGGGCGGTATTTGATCCGTTTTTCATTCGCACCGATGACCCGAAGGAAATTGGGATCAATCTGATGGCCTGTTATTTCATAGCCTACCATCACAACGGGAAAATCAGTGTGGACAGCAAACCCGGCAAAGGAACAACTTTCCACATAATGTTCCCGGTTGACCCGCAGGCTGTCTCAGGGCCTCAGAGCGAGGAGGAATTTATGCGGCGCGTTTTGATGAACGACGCCCTTTGGGAAAAATTACTGGCCGGCGTTTGACCAGAATTATGGAACCAAAAGATGTGACATTGGGATCAAGAGGCGAAGGAGAGCAACCGGAACAAAATCAAAAGCGCGGCAGATTGCTTGTAGTTGATGACGACGAAGGGCCGCGCAAATCGCTGCAGTTGCTTTTTCAGGACCATTATGAGGTCATTCTGGCGGCCAGCGGCCGACAGGCGCTGGAAGCGCTTGGAATCGGGCCTGTGGATGTGGCCGTTCTGGACCTGCGCATGCCCGACATGTCAGGCATTGAATTGCTGGGTCATATCAGGGAGAAATATCCAGAGGTTGAAGTCATAATTTTAACCGGCTATGAAAGCCTTGAAACTGCCCGGCAGGCAATAAGGCTTGGTGCGCGCGACTATTTTTCGAAGCCGTTTGATCTGACGGCAATGCGCGCCGCAGTTGCCGCTGCCATGGAACGGCGCCAGATAGCCGCAGAACGGCAACATGGCGGCCAGGAAGTGGTGGAGCTGGAGAAATCAATCCACATATATCGCACGCAGATGGAGGCAGCAAGGCAGAGAGGCGATTTGTATGCAGCGGTGTTGCATGATCTCAACAATCCATTGACTTTTGTAACCGGCTCGCTGGAGCTGTTGCAGGAGGAGATTGCCAACGCAGATTTCCTGGTTGGCCACGATCTGGACAGGGTGCGCAACATGTTGGTGGAGATACGCAGACACGCGCTTGCCTGCGCCGGAATTGCGCACCGCTATTTGCGCCTGATTCGCTCCGAGGCACAGGGCGATTCGCGGGCCCTGGTGAACATGGTTTTGTCGGATTTGTCCATGCTGCTTGCGCGGCATCGCAGCCGGGGCAGCAACGCGCTGGAGATAGTCCCGCTGGAGAACGATGCCGTGGTTTGCATGAATGACATTGAGTTGTTGCAGGTGCTGCTCAACCTTACGGTCAACGCCCTCGAGGCGACACCAGCGCCGCATCATGTGACTGTGCGAGCGGCAGTTCTGCCTGACGCATTGGACCTGTCAGGGTTCAAGGATGAACCGGGCCATTGTTTCATCAATCGTGAGGGGTTTGTGAATCGCCCGCCGCTAATCCGCCTGGATGTCGAAGACAACGGGCCGGGAATTGCGCCGGAGAATTTGGGCCGTGTTTTTGAACCCCATTACACAACGAAGGGCGGCAGGGCAGGCGCCGGCATGGGCTTGTTTATTGTGCGAAGTCTTGTCACTGCTGCCGGAGGGGCGCTCTCCCTCACAAGCAATCCCGGACAGGGCACACGCTTCAGTGTGTTTTTACGTTCAGCGTAACCGGCGGGATGCCGTGGGAAAATTATGACTGAACCGGCCTGCCGGCTGAATGTGCAGGCAGGCAGATTGGCCTTTACCATCCGATGGCTGCAGCCGATTCAGTCCACCGTAGGAAATGCGGCAGTATCCCAACCACCAGCATTGCGGCGCAACTGATGGCCAGCGCAATTGTGCCGGCCCATGAGATGTTCATCCTGCCTATGGGCGTCTGCCCATTTTCCGGTTTCTTCAAATACATGTGTTTGAGGACAACCAAATAGTAGTAGAGCGAGATGGTGGCATTGACTGTCCCAACCAGCACAAGCCAATAATAGCCTTTTTGAGCGGCGGCTGCGAAAAGGTAGAATTTGCCCAGGAACCCAGCCAGTGGTGGTATGCCTGCCAGGGAAAACATGGCCAGCATCATGACCGCGGCAAGGGCGGGATTGTTGACTGAAAAACCGACGTAGTCGCGCATGTCTTCTTTTCCAGTGGCTGCTGCAATAAATGTTACAACGCCGAAGGCGGCGAGGTTTGAGACCACATAAACCAGGAGATAAAAAGAGACGGCGGCCAGCCCCAATTCGCCGTCATTTGAGAGTCCAATCAACAGGTAGCCTGCCTGGGCAATCGAGGAATAAGCGAGGAATCGTTTCATATTTGTCTGATGAATGGCCATGAGGTTGCCGGCTGTCATGGTGACAGTGGCCAGCAGCCCCAACAACAGAACCGTGGTATCGGCCAGATGCCCAAACAGCGCCGAGACAAGTTTGTAGAAGAGTGCGAATCCAGCGGCTTTTGATGCAACAGAAAGAAAGGCTGCGACTGGCGTTGGCGCGCCTTCGTAAGTGTCCGGCGCCCAAAGGTGAAACGGCACGGCGGAAATCTTGAATCCAACACCCGCCATGATGAGCGTCAGGGCCATTATTGCAGGCAGTGAAAAATGCAAATGCGGCGCTATTGCGGTCAGATCGGTTGTCCCGGCAAGGCCATAGACAATGGAGAGGCCGTATAGCAACAGCCCGGATGAAAGCGCGGAGAACAGCACGTATTTCATGCCGGCCTCGGCGCTGCGAAGTTCATGGCGGTTGAACGCCACCAAAAGAATCAGCGGGATTGTGACAAGCTCAAGGCTCACATACAGAAGCACCAGCTCCTGGGCCGAGACCAGAAAACACATGCCGGTAATCGAGAGCAATAACAGGCTGAGATGTTCGCCAATGAGCTTTCCGGGGAGCGCCGGCCTGGGTGTGTTAGCCGGCCATGAAAGCAGCGCGGTTAAAGCGCCGGATAGCAAAAAGAGACACTTGAAAACCTGGGCCACCGGGCCGGCTTTGTAGGCGCCGCCAAAAGCTGAGATGGCGGGAAAACCATTGATGGCATTGAAGACAAGCAACAGCAGCAGGCCGGAGGTGGCAACGGTGACTTCGAGCCGGCCATCGGGTTTGCGCCCCGGCAACAGTCCCAGGCAGGCCACCACAATGGCCAGCGCGACCAGAAGCAGTTCGTTCGATATGGCTAATGTTTGTTCCAGCATGGCAAATTAAAGTGCAGGCACTGAATGCAGTTGGTTTATTACAGGCGCCAGTGAGTACTCGGCCATCCTTATCATCCAGCCGGGGAACATCCCGGAAAATGCCAGCAAAAACAGCAGGATGACCAGCGGCACCCGCTCGACAAATGTGGCATCGGTTATGTGCGAGTGTTCTTCGTTGACCAGCGGGCCGTACAGCATTTTTGTCAACGCCCGGAGCAGGTAAACTGCCGAGGTGACAACGCTTGCCGCAGCCAGAATTGTCATGATGCGATGGCCCCATGATTCCAGCGAGAATGCCCCGACAAACACCTGAATCTCGGCGATAAATCCCGCGAGTCCTGGAAGGCCAAGCCCTGAGAAACCGCCTATCAAATAGGCGACGCCAAGGAATGGTATGACTTTGAGCAGCCCGCCCATTTCAGTGATGAACCGGGTGTGGGTGCGCCCGTAAATCATGCCAACCAGCGCAAAAAACAAGGCGGTCATCAGGCCGTGCGCGTACATTTGAACCACTGCACCCTGGAAAGCTGTGGCATTGAGCGTGGCAAGGCCGAACAACACAAGGCCACAATGGCTGACGGAGCTATAGGCGGTGATGTATTTCAGGTCGGTTTTTTGTATCGCAATAAGCGCGCCGTAAAAGATGTTGATGGTGGTCAGCACCATGAAAAATGTGCCCCATACCTTGGCCCCTTCGGGCATCAAATAAATGGTTTTCAAACAGCCGTACCCGCCGAGTTTCATCAACACGCCGGCGTGGAGCATCGAAACCGCCGTTGGCGCGGATGCGTGGCCGTCAGGCGACCATGTATGAAACGGCCACAAGCCGCCAAGTGTTCCAAACCCGAAAAACATCACTGGAAACAACCAGAGCTGCGTTGAAGCCGGGATTTTGGCCTGTGCGATTGCGGAAAACGAAAAGCTATGGACGCCAGCCTCGAAGTAAAGCACCAGAATACCCACCACAATCAAAGCCGAGCCGCCCATGAGCATGAGGGTGAGTTTCATGGCCGAGTACTCGCGTGGGCCGGTCCCCCAGATGCCAATCAACAGGTACATTGGCAGCACCGCCAGCTCGTAGAACAGGAAGAACAAAAACAAATCATTTGCAACAAACACGCCAAACACGCCGGTCACAAGCAGCAACAGGAAAACGAAAAATTCCTTGGCGCGATACTCTTGGTACCACGAGGCGCATACGCCGCAGAAAATCACCACTGCAGTCAACAACACCATCAGCAGCGATATGCCGTCGGCGGCCATGAAGTACTCGATGCCCAAATTTGACAACCACGGGACTTGTTCACGGTACTCGAGCGCCAGGGCGCGTCCGGCGGGCAACGCGCCGGAGTCAAGCCCGATTTTGCCAAGGTAATCCAGCACCAGACCGATGGACAAAAGCAGTGTGATGCCCGTGGCGGCCAGCGCCACGCGCTTTATGAGCAATGTCCGTTGCGGTGGAATAAAAAGGATCGCCACTGCTGCCAGCAGCGGCGTCAGCACAATTGTTGTCAACAGCCCCATGCTAATCCCTGTCTATTTTTTTCAATGGTTCACTTTTGCCTGACAGGCTCAATGCCAACTGCCATACCAGCGCCAGCACAATCGCACCCAGTCCGGCGAAGGCCAGTGTCCACAACAATTCAGGATGGCTTTGCCATAGTATCAGGCCAAGAAACAACCCGCCTGCAAGCACCCAGATGAAGTAGGTTTGCAGCCGGCCGGTTGAGGTTTTGCGCAACCAACCCCCGGCCCGGAGGGTTGTCTGCGCCACCAAATCCATGAAGCCATCCACACATTTCCTGTCAAACCAGTTGAATGGCGCTGAAATGCCACGGAAAATAATTTTCTTGGTCACGAAGAGGTAAATTTCGTCTATGTAAAATTTGTGGAAGACTACCTTGTGCAGCGGTCCGAAAGCATAAGCGAGGCGGTCTGGCAGTTCGTTTGGCCGGCGGTAAAGGAGCCATGCCATGGCGATGCCGGACAGACCGACCGCAATCGAGGCGCCGGCGATCCACCAATTTATCCCATGCAGCTCCAATTCGCCGCGTTTTACGTAGTGGCCGAATGGAATGAGACCGGCGAAAATTGACGGCACTGCAAGTGCGGCCAAAATCGCAGTCATGGACAGAGGAGATTCATGCGCATGGTGGTATTTCTCCGGCACCTGCGGCTCGCTCCAAAATGTCATGAAATACAAACGGAACATGTAAAAGGCAGTCAGCCCGGCCACGCCAAGCGCAATGAAGAAAACCGCGTACTGGCCGCTGTGCCATGCAGCGGCCAGTATTTCATCCTTTGAGAAGAACCCGGACAATGGCGGGACACCGGCAATTGCAAGGCAGGCGATCAAGAAGGTGGCGTGGGTGATGGGCATTTTGTGGCGCAGGCCGCCCATCTCGCGCATGTCATTTGTATGAACTGCATGAATAACGCTGCCGGCGCCCAAAAACAACAGCGCCTTGAAGCAGGCGTGCGTTGTCAGATGGAACATGGATGCGGTGAAGCCCAGCGGGTTTTCCCACGATGCAACCCCCAGCGCCAGCATCATGTACCCGAGTTGCGAAAGCGTTGAGTATGCAAGCACGCGCTTGATGTCAAACTGCGTGGTGGCAATTATTGCGGCAAACAAAGCTGTAAATGTGCCGACTATCAAGACCACCATCATGGCGGATTGCGCGGCGGCGAACACCGGGAACAGCCGCGCCACCAGATAGACGCCTGCAACAACCATTGTGGCGGCGTGTATGAGCGCCGAAACAGGCGTGGGGCCTTCCATCGCGTCCGGCAGCCAGATGTGGAGCGGGAACATGGCGCTTTTACCGGCTGCGCCCGCATAAACAAGCAAGGCTGCCACCGGCAGTACGCTCAGGCCGATTACAGGCAGATGAGTTTCCGCAAGACGTTGAATGGTCGAGGACTGGGTGAGAAAACTGAAGTCCAGCCCGCCTGCGTAAAAGCTGAGCAGCATCAACCCCAGCAAAAAGCCAAGGTCGGCAAACCGTGTGACAATGAACGCCTTCTTGCAAGCAGCCACGGCTGACGGTTTTTCCCAGTAATAGCCGATCAACAAAAAGGAGCTGATGCCCACCAGTTCCCAAAAGATGAATATCTGAAGAAGCGACACCGACAGCACAAGGCCGAGCATTGAGAATGAAAACAGATTCATGCAGGCAAAGAACCGGCGATAACCTTTGTCGCCGTGCATGTAGCCCTGGGAATAGATATGAATGAGGGTGCTGATGGTTGTGACCACGACAACCAGCAGCATCGAAATATCATCCACAAGCACTCCAACGCGGCCAATCAATTGCGGTGAGAATTTAAGCCAGTCATACTGCCACGGGATTTGAGGAGTGGCGTCTGGATTTTGGAAATAATGGATGGCCGCGCCCCATCCGACGACGGTGCTTGCCAGCATCGCCGCAATGGCAACTGTCGAGGATGCAGCCGGGCGGAAGTTGCGCATCCCAAGGCCGATGATCAGAAAGCCAAGGAATGGAAAAAGTGGCGCCAGCCAAAGATGTTCAAGAAACCAACTGCCGCTCATAGTTTTAGTTTGTGCTTAGTGTTTCAAAGTATCTGAGGTTTCGACGTCCAAATCCTTTTTGTGCCGGTACAGCGCTATCAAGATTGCCAGAACCACCGCGGCTTCCGCCGCCGCCACGGCAATGATGAACAACGGAAATACCACGCCCCCCGGTTCGCCTCCGTGCCTGAAATGGTGGAAGGCGACGAAGTTCAATGCCCCTGCATTAAGAATAATTTCCACTGACATGAGCATCGCGATGAGGTTGCGACGTGTCAGAAGCCCGTAGATGCCGATGCAAAAAAGCAACGCCGAAAGAATTAAAAAATGATTCAGCCCCGGTGTGTTCATAAAAATTGCATCATTTGTAGATTGATTCAAACGTCGTCGTCGCGGGCGCGGGCCACGCTTACGGCGCCCAATATCGCCGCCACCAGAAGGATGGAGATGATTTCAAACGGAAGAACGAATCCGTTTGCGCCCGGCGAAAGCAGCGCGTGGCCGATTTCTTCCACAGTCGCGGAGCGTGGTTTTGCAGAGGCTGCGGGCTGGAAATCAGGGTTGGCAAAGACGGCTGCGAGGGCCACAAACAACACTGCCGCAAGCACCGCTGCAGCAGCATTGCGCCACCTGACGGAGCGCGCTTCGCTGGAACGAACTCCTCCGCCCAACAGCAGCACCACATAGACGATCAACACAACAATTCCGCCTATGTACACCGTCACTTGCGCAGCCGAAAGAAATTGCGCATCCATCAATAGATACAGTCCGGCCACGCTCAACAGCATGCCAATCAGCGCAAACGCGCCCCGAAACAGGTTCTGAACAGATACCACCATGCCGGCGCTGATTAAGGCGGCGGCGCTAATCAGATAAAACAGAAGTGTTTTCATCATGCAGCGGGTGAAGATGGAGCCGGGGTTGGTTGGATGGCTGCAGCCGAGACCGAAGGCGGCCTGGGCGCTGCCTCAGTCTCGGATGGCGTCGAAGCCGTTTTGCGTTCAGACGCAGGCTCTTCGCCAGCCGGCTTGGAGTCTTTGTTAAGGATGATTGTCAATTGCGCGCTGTCGTAAACGGCGGTCTCGAATTGTTGTCCCATTCGAAGCGCTTCTGAGCGGCATGCATCAACGCACAGACCGCATATTGTGCAACGCTCGAAATGATAAATGAATTTGTTGAGTTTGGCCTTCTGGGTGACGGGGTCGCGGTCGCGTATTACCTCTATCGAATTGTTGGGACAGGCCCTTACGCACAAACCGCATGCGGTGCAGCGGTACACGCCGTTTTGCTCATCTTTGATGAGTTCAATCCGGCTTCTAGCCCGGGGCGGCAACTTCAATTGTGCCCGGTTTTCGGGGTATTGCTGCGTGATGACCTTGTCCGGATGTACCAGATATCGAAAGGTCAAGGCCATTCCGGACAGCAGTCCGCGCAAGCCTTCAAACGTCTTTTTGAGTATTTCTTTCATTTGTTCGCCAAAATTGGGGGTTTGGTGGGAGCCGGAGCGACCGGCGGCGCAGCCGGGCGCTCTGGCGCGAAAAAGTATGTCTGGCTGGCGGCCAATATTGCCGCCACCGCCAGCGTCGCAAAGGATGCCGGCATCAAAAACTTCCACTCAAATCGCATCAGTTGGTCAACCCGCAGGCGTGGGAATGTCCAGCGGAACCACATGACGACAAAAACAAGCGCGCTGACTTTGCCGAAAAACCAAATCCATGCGGGAATCATGTCGAAAATCCGGTTTGCAGCCTCCCAGTTTCCGATGTGCAACGGCATCCATCCGCCCAGAAATACGGTTGCTGAAATGGCGCTGACGATGAAGACGTTTAGAAATTCAGCCAGGAAAAACATCGCGAATTTCATCGAAGAGTATTCCGTATGGAAACCGGCGGTTAATTCGCTTTCGCCCTCGACAATGTCAAATGGCGTCCGGTTGCATTCTGCCGTCGAGGCGATGGTGTAAATGATAAATGTGACAAGGCCGACCACCGGCGCGCGCCATATCCACCAACCCGCTTCCTGGGATTTGACTATTTCATGGAAATCAAGCGAGCCGGCAAAGATAACGCCGACGAGAAGGGCCAGGGCGGCGGAAAGCTCGTAGGAGATTATCTGTGCGCCGGCGCGCATTGCGCCCAAAAGCGACCATTTGTTGTTGCTGGACCATCCGGCGGCCAGGATGCCCAGCACGCCCATCGAAGAAATGCCCAGCACGAACAACAAGCCGACGTTGAACCTCACCGCCTGCAAATTCGGCGCAAATGGAATGAAACCCATGCACACAAACGACGCGACAAATGTCAGCAACGGCGCCAGATTGTAAATCAACCGGTCGGCATCGCGCGGCGTGATTTCTTCTTTGGCAAGAAGCTTCAGCGAGTCTGCAATCGGCTGGAAAATGCCATGCGGCCCGACGCGCATCGGGCCGAGCCTTTGCTGGAAGTGGCCGGCAACCTTGCGTTCCACATAGACAAGTATCATTGCCAGCACCGACGCAAAGCCTGCCAGCGCAATCGCCGCCAGGACAATTTTGGCGGCGTCAACCAGCCACGGCTCCGGCAAGCTGGCCTGCAGCTTTGCTGTCAGGACGCTTACCAACTCGTTGGTATCGTAATTATTCATGCTTTGCTTCAATGGCGCGGCTTCCACGGCCATGCCTACCGGTCAATGTCGGGTATCACCAAATCGAAAGTTGACATTGCAGTCACAATGTCTGCCACCCGCCATCCCTTTATGATTGCGGGGAATGCCGACAAGTTCGAAAAATTTGGCGAACGTATTTTCACCCTGTAGGGCAGCGGTTTGCCATCGCCAACCAAAAATATCGCCAGCTCGCCCCGCGCGGTTTCCACCCGTGACAGGTAACGGCCGGGCGGGATTCGCAACACTGCCGGAAGCTTGGCCCGGACCGGGCCGGACTTTGGCATTTGATCGAGCGCCTGGGAGATGATTTTAATGCTCTGGCGCATCTCTTCCAGACGCACCTTGTAGCGCGCCCAACTGTCGCCTTCTGTCGCCAGCGCGGTTTGAAATGAGAGTCGCGGATAGACGCCGTAAGGATGGTTTTTCCTTACATCGTAATCCACCCCGCTTGCCCGCAATGTTGGACCGGTCACACCGTAGGATTTGGCAAGCTCAGGCGGCAGCACTGCAACGCCCTTGGTGCGTTCCTGCACAATTATGTTTCCGGAGAGCAGTTGCTCATATTCCTCGATCAAAGGCTTGAAGTATTCCAAAAACGCGCGCGTATCCTTTTCAAAATCGGCATCGGCATCCTCCATCACTCCCCCGGGGACAATGTAGTTCATTGTCAACCTCGTGCCGCATGTCTTTTCAAAGATGTCATTTACCTTTTCCCGATCCCTGAATGCATAGAGAAATGGCGTAAATGCGCCCAAATCCATGCCAAACACGCCCCACCACAATTGATGCGAGGATATGCGTGTCAGCTCTGACATGATTACTCGCAGGTATTCTGCTCTTTCCGGCACCTGCACGCCGAGGGCCTGCTCAACAACCATTGCCCATGCCCAGTTGTTCATGTGGGCGGACAGATAGTCAAGGCGCGATGTCAAATGTGTGAATTGCATCGCTGTTTGAGCTTCCCCCATTTTTTCAATGCCGCGATGCACATAACCCATATGCGGGGAAACACCCAGCACCGTTTCGCCGGCAAGCTTCACCACCAGCCGCAGCACGCCGTGCGTGGACGGATGCTGCGGCCCCATGTTGATGAAATAATCCTGGTATGTATCGGCCACCGGCGACTCAACTGGAACAGGCGCATTCATGGGAATTATATTCGTGCTGTTAGTAAGGGCGTTTAACCACGTTGTGAACCTTGTCCACGTAGTCCTTTCTCAAAGGATATCCTTCCCAGGTGTCGTCCAGCAGGATGCGGCGCAGGTCCCTGTGGTTCTCAAAGCGAATGCCAAACAGATCGAATATTTCGCGCTCGTGCCATTCGGCAGTGTCCCAAACTTGACTGACGGATTCCACCGCTGGATTGTCACGCGGAATGTCAGTTACCAGCGCGATTTGGTCCGGGCCATTGTATTGGCCGGCCACGTAAACAATTTCAAAACGGTTTTCGGATGGGTAATCCACTGCTGTTACAAATAAAAGGTAGTCAAAGCCTGCCTGCCGCAAGGTTTTGCATGCGGAGACGATTGCCTTCGCCGGCAGCCGAAATGCCGGCAGTTTGCCTTTCAGTTCCCAGACGGCATCGGTTCCGAGCACTGCTGCGAGTTTGTCGCGCAAGGCTTCCAGTTCCGGCGGGAGTCCGGGCGGTGGGGCAGGGGTTTGGTCTGGCGTGGGCGTGCTCATCGTCCTGAATAATCTTTTGCGGGGTCCAACGGTAAACTCTCAAACGGGAAATCCGGCAACGGGCGCGGTTTGCGTTTGAAAGCAGATTCCCGTTTGATTTTGTCCTGGAGTGTCATGAGGGCGTGTAATAGGGCTTCGGGGCGCGGTGGGCAGCCTGGAAGGTAAACATCAACAGGCAAAATCTTATCCACACCTTTGACCACCGAATAGCTCTCGTAATAAAACGGGCCGCCGCTGACTGCGCATGCGCCCATTGCCAGCACCCATTTCGGCTCGGGCATCTGCAGGTACAAAGTGCGAAGCCGCGTGGCCATTTTGAAACAGATGGTGCCCGCAACCACTATCATGTCCGCCTGCCTTGGCGTGGCGCGCGCAACTTCAAATCCAAACCGCGCCCAATCGTGCCGCGAAGCGCCAGTGTGCATCATCTCTATGGCGCAGCAACTGGTGCCGAATGTCAGAGGCCATAGCGAGTTGGCTCGCGCCCAATTCAACAAATCATTGAATTTGGTAAGCAAAAAACCGCCGTCCGGCATTGGAAGCCGGTGCTTTGGCAGTTCGATCCGGGATGAATCAATCGAGTCTAGTGCCATACGAGGTATCCTTTCCTCCACGCAAAAACCAGGCCAAAAATCAAAATCATCAGAAAAACTCCGCCTTCAACAAGAGCCCACAGCCCGGTTTCCTTCAGAACAACCGCCCATGGAAAAAGGAAAATCACTTCGACATCGAATATCAGAAACAACAGCGCAAATATGTAGTAGCCCACGTTGAATTGCGTCCATGCCTGCCCGTGCGGCACTTCGCCACATTCATAAGGCTGTTCCTTGACTGGGTCGGGAACGCGCGGGGCCACAAGGCGCGAAAAGAAAAATGCGCCCAGCACAAATAAAGCGCCGGTCAATGCCAAAAATATCAAATAATACAAATCCATCGTTCGCTCTGTTTTACTCGCTATTTCCGCGCCCCCTTGGAATGGAGCGCCATAAGTTTTCCAACTAACATTGCACCTGTTGGTTTGGCAATCAAGAAAAAATTATAACAAAAATGATTGTAAATCATAAGTTTTGTTCAAAGATGACATCATTGTCAACAATGTTTCTTATCAAACCGCCGCTTTTCCACGCAAAACGCGCCAAATTTTTGTTTTTTTGCCGGCATGTGCCACAAATATGGCCTCTGTTCCGGCATACCGCAACCCCAAGCCATATTTTAAACGTATCCGACAGGTTTCCTTGACTGTTATCAATCATTTTGCAGGTTGGGGGCCCCGAGTAGATGTTTCCGAAGCCGGCATCGGCAGCGCAGTATTTGCAAGCTTGCGGATACTTGAAGGATTGAGGCCGGTCATCAGTTCACAACGTTGACGGGATGGCCGGTCAGGAATGCGCGGAGGTTGTCGGCGGATATGTCGAGCAATCGGCGGCGAGCGGCCTTTGTAGCCCAGGCGTAATGGGGAGTGATAACGCAGTTTCTGGCTGTCAGCAGCGGATTGTTTGGAGGCGGCGGTTCAACGCACAGCACATCCAGACCCGCGCCGGCAATGCGTCCGCTGTTCAGGGCTGAAGCTAGGTCGTTTTCGTTTACCAATGGGCCGCGGGCGGTGTTGATGAAAAAGGCGGATGGTTTCATGAGGGAGAGGAGTGAGGCGTGAACCATTCCGCGGTTTTGTTCTGTTAATGGACAATGCAATGAGACAACGTCGCCTTCACGAAAGACGGTCTGCAAATCTGTAATTTGCACATCGGGTTCGGCGGCGGATGCCGGATTGCGCCTGCATGCGATGATTTTCATGCCCATGGCAAGGCCGATGCGCGCAACGGCGCGGCCTATCTGACCGTAGCCAACCAGGCCAAGCGTCAAGCCTGCAAGCTCAACCAATGGGGTTTTGGTGAAGCTGAAGTCCGGACAGCTTGACCATGCGCCGGCGCGGACGGCAGTGGAATGAGCGCCGACGTGATGCGTCAGCTCCAGCAGCAAGGCCCAGACCGCCTGTGCAACCGATTGGGTGCTGTAATTGGGCACGTTGCAGACCGGTATGCCGCGCTCGCGGGCTGCGGAGGTGTCCACCACGTTGTAGCCCGTGGCCAGCACGCCGATGAAACGCAGCTTGGGCAGGGCCATGATTGCAGCCCTGTCCAAAATGGCCTTGTTCGTGAAAACTATTTCGGCATCCTTTGCCCGTTCCACGACCAACTCAGGCGGTGTTCGCTCGTAAACCTGCAAATCGCCCATGGCAGCCAGCTTTTCCCAGCTCAAATCGCCCGGATTGGCGGTGTGACCGTCCAAAACAACAATTTTCATGGCAGGGGCCAGCATGGCCCAAAAGATGCCGTTAGACGAGGCTAATTCGAGGCTTTGGATTGCTGCGGATTGGGGCTTTGAAGTCGGGCGAGACAGACCAAGAATTAGATTAACATTTTTACCGTGGGATTGCACAATTGTCACCTATGCGGATAACACGCTGGGCCATTTTTAGCGACATACACTCGAATCTTGAGGCTTTGGAGGCTGTTCTTGCTGATATTGAAGCCCTGAATATTCCCGGCAAACTGTGTCTGGGCGATGTGGTGGGGTACAATGCCAACCCGGCCGAGTGCGTGGAGAAAATTCGCGCCCTGGGCTTGCCGGTCATACAGGGAAACCATGACGCCATGGTGGCTGAAGAGAATGAGGCAGTGCTTTACGAATTTAATCCGGTGGCGCGCCAGGGACTGCTCTATTCGCGCAGGCAACTGTCGAAGGAGCAGAAGATGTGGCTGCGGCAACTGCCGCTTGTTTACAGAAGCGATGAATTTGGAGCTGTTCACGCTTCCTTGAGCGTGCCCGAGCTGTGGGAATATGTCCTTTCAACAATGGAAGCTCACGCCCACTTCATGGCGCAGGATCGCCCCGTTTTTTTCTGCGGGCACAGTCATTTTCCCGCGGTTTTCACCCGACATCGCCGGCGCAACAGCGTCGAAATGATGGAGCCGCGGCCTGATGAGTTGGAGCTTAATCCGGAGTATGATTACCTGATTAATGTTGGTTCAGTTGGGCAGCCTCGTGACAATGATTCGCGCGCCTGCTATGGGATATTGGATTTGCAGAAGCGTACCTTTGAATACCGGCGGGTCACTTACGATGTCGAGAAGGCAGCCAATAAAGTGCTGCAGGCTGGATTGTATGAGGTCACGGCAATTCGCCTGATGCGGGGGATTTGACGATTTTTTTGAAAACAGCGTGTTTCAAAAGGCAGGCCGGAGTTTTGCGCGGATATTCTTAATCAAGCCCCGGTGCGGCGCTTGTATTGCCGGGATGAACATATTAAGAAATGAAAGGTGCAGCCATGATTATGAAATGGCAGAATGTTTTTATCGCGCTAATGATGTTGGCCCTGCCTGGGTTGTGTGCCGGGCGTGACTTGTTCGTAACCGCGCGGCGGCTTCCGGGCAGTCCGATAATCCGTCCCGAGATGTTGCCAGGAAAGGACGGCAGCAATATCAATGGCCCTTCATTGATTCGGGCGCCACTGTGGCTTACCAACCGCCTTGGCACTTACTATCTGTACTTCGCACATCATGGCGGGAAGTACATACGGCTTGCATATTCGGACCGGCTGGAGGGGCCGTGGAAAATTCATGAGCCGGGCACGCTTCGTTTGGAAGAGGCGCCCGGATGCAAGGGGCACATTGCATCGCCTGACGTGCATGTGGATGAAACGCGGCGGGAGATTCGCATGTATTTCCACGGCCCTGCCAGGAGTGGCGGCGGCCAGAAGTCATTCGTTGCGGTGTCTAAGGACGGTTTGCATTTCAAGGCGTCGGACGAAGTGCTCGGGCCGTTTTACTTTCGGGTTTTCCAATGGGAGGGCGCGTGGTTTGCGATGGCAAAAGGCGGCTTTCTTTACCGCTCGGACAACGGGCTTACGCGGTTTGTGGCAGGGCCGAATCCGTTTCCGGGCGGCGCGGAGCGCGACAGGGAGGCGAACACACCCGGCCCGCGTCATGTTGCGTTGCATCGCGTTGGGAGCGAATTGCGCGTTTATTACAGCAACATCGGCGACGCGCCAGAACGGATTCTGCGCCGCCGCATCCAGCTTGCCACGGATTGGACGCAGTGGAAAGCCGGGCCGCCGGAAGAAGTCCTCCGGCCTGAGACCGAGGCGGAAGGCGCAAATTTGCCAGTGAAGCCATCTGTTGCAGGCGCGATGAAAAATCGTGAAAACGCGCTTCGTGACCCGGCGATTTTTGAGGATGCCGACGGCCGTGTTTATCTACTTTATTCAGTTGCCGGCGAAGCCGGCATTGGAATAGCCGAGCTGGTATCGAATCAATGAGATGGTTGCGAGGAAATGTCAGCCAATATTTGCTGAATTGACAAAATTTTTTCATGGCCGGGGGAGTGATATTCGTCTAACAAGTATCCGATGCCGTCTGATTCAACAATTGGAAGATTGCGCTGGTTGGGGACACGCCGGCGGTTTTTGAATTTAACTTTGACCGGAGGGGCGTTCGCCGCCATTGCGCCATTCCTGCTAAGCGCACGCAGCCCATCAAAAAAACTCAATCTTGGCTTTATCGGTGTTGGGGGGCAGGGCGCGGTCAATCTTGAGGCTGGATCGAGTGAAAACGTGGCCGCCTTGTGTGATGTCAATGAGACTGTGCTGGCCAGCGCAGCGCGGAAGTATCCGCATGCCCGCCGTTATGTTGATTATCGGAAAATGTTTGAGGATTCCGCCCGCCTGGATGGGGTGGTAATCAGCACTCCGGACCACACGCACGCGCTGGCGGTCATGCTTGCGTTAAAGAGAAAGTTGCACGTTTATTGCGAGACGCCGCTGGCCCATAGTGTGTGGGAGGCGCGGATGATTGCGCAGGCGTATGAGCGCGCCCGCGTTGCCACCCAGATGGGCAATCAATTTCATTCCTGCGAAAATTATCGCCGGGTCGTTGAGTTGATTTGGCACGGTGTTATCGGGCCGGTTCGTGAGGCGCATGTCTGGGTATCGCATACCTTTGGCTGGAGACCTGCTGCGGGTGGCGGCACTGACGGCGATACCGGCATCCAAAAACCCCCGGCCGAAGGCGAGCCGCCTCCAAAGGAACTGCACTGGGACCTCTGGCTCGGCCCGGCGCCGGAGCGGCCTTTTCATTCCGCCTACTATCCGAGTCCGAATTGGCAACGTTGGTGGGACTTTGGCGGCGGGACATTGGCGGCTTTGGGCGGACAATGGCTGGATTTGGTGTGTTGGGCGTTGAAACTTAATCAACCCCGGACAATCTCGGCTTACGGCCCGCCTCCGAATGAAGACCTGGCGCCCGCGTCCATGAGCGCCAATTATTTCTTTGGGGTCAGGAGCGACATGCCATCTCTCAAGGTTTCCTGGCATCAGGGACTCAACAAGCCGCCAATATTGCAGAAAGGTAAAATTCCTTCGTGGGAAAACGGGGTGTTGTTTGTGGGTGATGAGGGCATGTTGCTTGCAGATGCGGATAAATACATTCTGCTTCCGGAGGAAAACTTTCGCGGGTTCAAACCGCCGCAGCCGTCAATACCTGGCCCCAAAAGCCATTTTGCTGAATGGATTGAAGCGTGCAAAGAAGGCAAGCCCACGGGGTGCAATTTTGATTACGCAAGCACTTTGACGGAGATAATCCAACTGGCAAATGTGGCGTATCGTGTGGGGAAGATGTTGCAGTGGGACCCGGTCAACTTGCGGGCAACAAATTGTCCAAATGCAGAATCATTGATTATCAATAATTTTCGCAAGGGTTGGGAGCTGCCTTTGTAAAAGCGAACTTTTTGCGTTCTCAAACGTATCACCTCTTGAACGGACTGAATTGGCGAGCCGTCAAATTCCGGGTGTCAGGGTGTAATCGCAGGTCAGTAGCGGTTGTCAGGAAAAACGGGTGGATGGCGGCCGCATTTTCAATGCTATGACAGACGAACAGGCCATGTGGCGGGTTCAATCTGAGGGTGATCCGGCGGCCTTTGCCGAGTTGGTGGGGCGTTGGGAAAAGCCTGTTCAAGACCTCTGTTTCCGCATGTTGGGTGATTATCAGATGAGCATGGACATTGCCCAGGAGACTTTCGCGCGGGTATTTGCGCGGCGCAAAGATTTCAGCGGGCAGTCCCGTTTTTCAACATGGCTTTGGCGGATAGCTTTGAATCTTTGCCTGGATGAATTGAGAAAGCGCAGGCGGTGGCGGGAAGAATCGCTTGAAGATGGTCTTGTGGATGTCATGGAAAGCGATTCCGAAAGCCCGGATGCGGCGCTTGCAAGTCGCGAGGAGGCCGAGCTGGTGCGGAGGTGTCTTTTGTCGCTCCCAGAGCATTATCGCTCTGTGCTGGTGTTGAGGCATTATGAAAACTTGAAGTTTGCCGAAATTGCCGCGGTTCTTGACATTCCCGAAGGCACTGTCAAATCCCGCATGGCTGCGGCGATGACGTTATTGGGGGAAAAGCTCGATGCCTGCATGAGAGGCGGGCAGCAATCGTCAAAGCAGTCAATAGATAAACAACACAAACTGACATTGATATGAAGCATCCTTCTGAGGAGACATGGATGGAATACCTTTATGGTGAAGTTTCAGTCGAGGGCCGCAGAGAACTTGAGCAGCACTTGACTGAATGTGCCGAATGCAAGTTGCGACTGAATGAGTGGCAGAAGACACGGCGGATGCTGGATACATGGAAGAACCCCGCCGCCAGTCTGCCAAAGGCTGTGCCACGTCGCAAATATTGGTGGCAGGCGGCTGCAGCAGTGATTTTGTTGGGGGTTGGCATTGGGATTGGTTGGTGGGGCGGCAGGCATGGAGATTTGGAGGTGTTGCGCGCCCAGGTGCAATCGGATGTCCGGCAGGCTGTAAAAAAGGAATTTGAAATTTGGCGTGCCGAGCGTCAGGAGTTGTTTGAGGCTTTGCAGACCCAGCAAGAGGCCACTGCAGAGCAGCTTGCAAGATTGCGACAAGATTTGGAAACGGTTGCGGTTATGGCTGAGGCCGGGCTGCAATCTGCTCAAACACGCATAAATAAGTTGGTTTCTCTCACCAAAGTGGGAACTGAATGAAACAACAAAACAGGAAATAATTATGAAAATGAACATGTCAGGTATGTTGACGGTTGCGGCTGTTGTGGCCGCTTTGAATGTTGGCGCAAATTCCACCGTTTCCGGCGGGAAATCCTCGCCGGCAACGCCGTTAGGAATGGACACGCAACGCCATGAAGGCCGTACGGAATGGTTGATGGCGGCGGGGAAGGATGACGGCTGGGAAACGCTGGAGCCACAGCCGCCCGCAAGGCCGACAAAAGGCAAACCGCTCGAAAAGGTGCCAGGCTCCAAAATGGCACTCAAGAAGGCACAAACAATCGTTGTGGCTCCCGGGGCCGATGCCAAACAGATCGGGGAAATTGAAGAGGATTTGGTGATAATGTCGCGGCTGTTAAGCAAGGAACTTCAAAATGAAGACTTTAAATGGGCAAACCAGGCCATGGGCATTTTTATTACCTCTTTTGGGCAGGAATCAAAGCCGGATGCTTTGTACCTGGAAGGGGCTGGGGCAGTCTTTTTCCAAGAAATCCGGTTTCCGCTTCTGCCAAATGCGGAGTTGAAGCCCGATAAAAAAGTTGAGGATGCAAAGGATTCAGAATGGGAAAAAGCGCGGCAGGAAGTTTTTGGCGAGGGTGTGGCAGTTGCCGGTAATGTCAAAACTTCAATAATGGTGGACGGACATCCTTTTGTGCCGCCACCTTATGATGCTGCGAGAGTGGAGCGGTTGAAGGATTCGCTGTTTTCAGTCCTGCGCAATGCCACCAACATCAGGGCACTCAAGCCTGAGGAGTATGTTACGGTTGCTGTGACTTCCATTCCAATGTCCACCTCGTTTGCAAATGTGGGTGTTGCTGTGGCTGCTGCCGGTGATGGCACGCCTAAAGTTTACAAATCTGGTACCACCGGAAGGCAATCGGTCATGACAATCAGGGTCAAAAAGGCGGATGTAGATGCCTTTGCCCAAGGCAAGCTCAGCCTCGAGCAGTTCAAAAACAAGGCGAGTGTGCGCATTTATTAGTGGATTGTACAAATCCGATTGACAGTGCGCCGGCATACGACTTGCGCAGGTTGAAGCTGCGGATGCCGGCGCCACTGTTTTTCCACAAATACCCGCAAAACCGAAGATTTGTATTTTGAGTTAGTGACTTATCTGTTAAAATGAAGGCATGCGCGAACGAGTAAGTGCGGGTTTGTTGCTTTACCGTTACCGGAATGGCAGGAGGGAGTATTTGTTGGCGCATCCGGGCGGCCCTTATTTCAAAGGCAAAGATGATGGCTGCTGGTCAATACCCAAGGGTGAGATTGAAGATTGGGAGAAGCAGGAGCCGCTTGCAACAGCCATTCGTGAGGTCATGGAAGAGGTTGGGCTGCAGGTGAATCCGAAGGCGCATTTTATCGAGCTGGGGAGCATCCGGCAAAAAGGCGGCAAAGTAGTCCATGCGTGGGGCGTGGAAATGGACTGTGAAGTTCCGAATCCTTTGCCAAGCTCAACTTTCAGCATGGAATGGCCACCACACTCGAAGCATGTTGTAAAGTTTCCGGAGATTGACCGTGCGGAATTTTTCCCTTTGGAGATAGCGCTGCAGAAGATCAAGGACAGACAGCGGCCATTTTTGGAACGATTGGAAAAGGCCTTGGAAGAAGCGAAGAATCCGAAGGCTTCTGTGGGTGGCAAAAGATGATGGCCGGACAAGGCCTTGCTGCGGCAGTTCTTATATGCCGTATCACGTATCAATGCCTTCGCGCCGCCAGAACTCCTCGAGCTGCTGCGTGTCGAAGTCCGCGAGCACCTTGCCGTCCACCTCGATGACTGGCGCGAGTGTCTGGCCGGAAAGCTCCACCATTTCTTTCATCGCCATTGGATGGAAAATGACGTCCAATTTTTCGTAAGCAAGGCCGCGTTGATCGAGCCAGCGCATGGCATCATGGCACCACGGGCAGTATGGCTTGATGAAAAGGCGGATTCGATTTGGTTTCATTGTAATGACGTGCCGGTTTGTGAGGTTGTTTGAGATTGGTTGGGTTGCATTCCGTGCCTTTGTCCAACCACATGCTGCAAAATCATGGCCGTAAAGGCCTCCGGGCCATAAGCCTGGATGGCCGGGCTTTTGAGCCAGTCATAAATCGCCGCCAGATAATTTTCGTATTCGTTCTGCGACATGCCTTTCAAATATTTGTACAACTCCTGGTAAGATGCAAATTGGCGCCGGTCAATAAATGTTGAGGTCGGGGCCAGTTTGGCGATGTCCGGCGCGCCAAGATAAACCGGCACGCATCCTGCAAACCAGCAGTCAAACATCTTCTCGGTGAAATATCCGGGGAAAGCGGCGTTTTCATAGCAAAATGAAAAGCGGTATTGCCGCAGTACCTGGTGCTTGGACTTGACCGTACCGCGCCAGGATGGGAAAGCATTGGAGCGCCCGAGATTTGGGAATTTCTCGTAAATCTTGAACAAGAGCAGATTCAACCGCGACAACCGTCCCTTGAACAGCCAGCGATTCCATAATGTGCCATAAAGGTCGAATTCGTCAGGATGATTCTGTTCCATCCAGCGTATGGCCCTGACCCGCTCGGTGTACAACTCGGCAGGATGCGACATGTATTTCTGGCTGGCGATGGTGACGCTGAACTTGATTTTTTCAGTTGGATCGAACGGGTGCGGCTCCGGGATTTTGATCGGGATTTTCATCAGCACGTACTTTCCGCTGCCGCCAAGGCGGGTGTCCCAGGTGAAGATTTTCTCAAATGGCTTGTGATTTGACGGCCAGTAATTGTCCGGCCGATTTCCGGGATTTTCAAACAACACGAGATAGAGTTTGCAATTATCACGTCGCCTGAGTGCGCGATAGTAGCGGTTGAGCGGGGTGGGGTGGTCGAGAAAGACCGCAGCATCGAACCGGCCCGGATCATCCATATCCAGCGTTGCCACCTTGTGGCCCAGTTCCTCCAGCCGTCTGCCAAGATGCACAAAAGGATACATCAAATCATCCCCGATGGCCGAGGATGGGTCTCTAAACATCCGGTTGCGGTTGTAATGTTTGTAAAAGTTGTAAAACCCGATGTACATGCGCGCCAAGCCCGTGCAGCTAGGATGCGTTGAATCAGGCTGGAATAGCCAGCGCGAAAAACAAGTCAAGATTATGCTTCAAGAGTTCCAAGTTTGTCATTGCGCCTTGTTTGTGTGTCCAACGGTGGGCGTTGTGGCGGCCTTTATCAGCTCGGTTACAAGCTCTTCGGGCGTCCATTTGTTTCCGGTGAAGATGCGCTGGATGCGGCCGTTTCTGTCCACGACAACCGTCCGAAGAGTGTGATCAAACAAAGCCGAGCTTTTGGAATAGACAAGCCCGAATTGATCTGTAAGCGCCTCCATATCCGCAGCCGATGTTGTTGCAAAATTCCAGTGGGCCGGATTTGCGTTGTTGCGCCGGGCGTAATTGCGCAGGACTGATGGTGTGTCAAATTCAGTGTCAAAAGAGATGCTCAGCAAATGCCAGTTGGTCGGGGCGCCAGAACGCCCTGCAAGCAGCCGGGCGGCAGCTTCAAAGTTGGATGTCATGCGCTGGCAAAACTCCGGGAATGTGCAGCGTGTAAAAATAAATGTAAAGGCCAGCGCCTTGCCCTTGAATTGGCTGAAAGTGAATGCCTGCCCCAATTCGTTTGTCATTGGGTAGTCTTCGATGAGGTCGCCCACGTTCAATGGCGTCCGGACTGGCACCGTCCTGATGCTGCCTTCCGCAGTTTCAGGCTGTGGCAGTGGGCGATGGCCTGTCACCTTGATTTTTTCAATCCAACCTTCGTCCTTTGTGACTATCATTTGGAATTGAACAACATCACCGGGCTTGAGGTCCCGGGTTTCGGCAGGATCACGAACGTCAAAAGGCATTGTCATTGCGGGCATGTACCCGGGAATGGCTTCGTGAGCGATTTTAACCTGCATTCCGCCGTCCATTATTTCCTGCACAACACCCTTGACCTGATAAACCCGCCGCTCTTTGCAGCCCAGCAGTCCAAAAAAACACACCGCTGCCAGGGCCATAAACCAGACACACCTGCCGCATTTATCATGCGCAATCATCATGAGCCAACTTTAGTTGCAGTGGATAAAAAGACAAGGGCGACGGCATTGTAATGCCCCAAATTAACGCATTTGCGGCGGCGGAAACGGGCGCGGGCCATGCTGGATTTCGGGAATGACACCTTCGTCGCGGCCCTCTAGTTGTGCGGCCACCGATTCCGCGCGCATGGCGGCCAGCGTTTTCAGTTGTTCAACGCCGTTTCCGCGGCTTTCAAATCTGTCCATCGGGCCTCGTGGGAGGCGCACGCCGGCTCGATTTTCCTCTTCAATGGCATCTTTGATCGCAGCGTAAAGCCGGTCAATTTCAGCGTGTAATTTGGCGGTTGTGAAATGCTCGGAGGCGAAACTTTTGCAAAAATTCTCATAGGCTTTGCGGCGGGCCTCGTCTTCAAACAATCTGTCCAGAAGGATGTTCCGGCCTGCCCAGGGACGCTTGATGCTCAGCCGCATTTGCCGCTCCGCGCTGCCTCCGCCCGGGAATCCGCCAAATGCGTGATTCAAGTCCCATGGTATCCAGAAAATCTTGCCGGAATCCGGATGCAGGTAGAGGAAAAAATTGTGTCCGGTCCCCAGAAAGCTGTCGAGGTTTGCGAGCATGGCGTTGATAGCGATGAAGCGCAGGAATTCGTCGGTTTCCATATAATTATCAATCTGTTTCTGGAACTCGGCGGGTTCTGCGTTGTGAATTAACTTGAGAAATGCGATGAACTTCCTGGTATCGGAGGCGCGTGCGTCTGTTTTTGGTTCGTAAGTCTTGTCATACGCAGACCATTCCTGTCCCAAATATGGCATGTTGTTGGCGCGGGTCGGCTTCATCAGCAGACCTTTTGCGGACTGGAAACAATTTTTAAGGAATGCCTTGTTGACTTCTTCGACCACGGTGTAGAGGCCGAGGAATCGGCGCTCATGGCGTCCGGGAACAGTCAACCAGACTTTGGCAAACGCTGTCCGCGGAGCCGGCACGCCGGCCTTGCGAAACAGTCCGTAGGCCAGAGCCTCCCTGATTTGCGAGGTGTCCATTGAGTTGTTGTTAAGGTTCAACTGGGACATCCCGAGGAATTTTTGGCCGTCTTTGTAGTGGTTGAAATCCAGCTTGAACGGGCGTTTGAATGTCTCGATGGCGGAGCGGAATGAGGAATTGCCCTTATATCGCAGGCCGATGTCGGAGTAAGCCTCGCCTTCGATCTCCACCTTTGCATGCACGTAGGTGTAATCATCGCCGGATAACATGCCTCCTGGCGGGCCGAACCGGCCGCCTTCCGCGCCCATTGGAGGGCGCTCAAATTCACCTGGTCTTGGGAATGTCCTGGGGCCGGATGGCAATCGCTCAGGCATCATGGCATCCCAGTCGCTTGATGAGACGACCAGGTGGAAATTCCAGACGTTCGATGAACCGAAGAATTCATCAGCGGATTTGGGCAGGCCGGCGATTGAACAGACGCCGCAGCATGCGACCGAAGCCGCAATCGAAAATCGCGAAAGCCAGCCTGACAGATTCCGCCATGCCATAACCAAAACCTATCACATCCAATTAAGCGCCAAAAGCAATAATTTGACTCTCAAGCTCTTGGGTGAAATTTCCGATGAATTTCCCTGAGTCGGTTTCCCGTGACGTGTGTGTAGATTTCAGTGGTGCTGATGCTGGCATGGCCGAGCAGTTCTTGAATGATGCGCAAGTCGGCGCCGTGTTCAAGGAGGTGGGTTGCAAAGCTGTGCCTGAGCGTATGCGGGGTGACGGTGCGCTGGATGCCGGCGCGGCGGACCCGTTGTTTGATGCGATACCACATTGTGACGGGGGCGAAGGCCGTGCCGCGTTCGGTGAGAAAGACATTGGCCGGCGACTTTTTTGTCACCAACTGCGGGCGGGCGATTTGCAAGTAGCGCTGCAGCGCCTCCTTTGCCTTGCTGCCAACTGGCACCACGCGTTCCTTGTTGCCTTTGCCAATTACATTGATGAAGCCCGATTCCAGGCGCAATTGTTCGAGCCGCAGATTGCAAAGCTCTGAGCGGCGCAGTCCGGAGGAGTAGGCCAGCTCAAGAATCGCCTGATCGCACAGCCGCGATGGCGTTTCCGGCGTCTCCGGTGTCAGCAGGCGGTTTATTTCCTCATTTGAAAGCGCCTTTGGCAGGCGCAACCAATGCCGTGGCAGCGATAAATTTTCAGCCACATTTGCAGGCAGATGTTTCTCCGCCTCGGCGAACCGGAAAAACGCGCGCAAGGCCGCGATCATCAGATAAATGCTTTCGGAACTCAGCCGGGCGGGTTTGTCCGGCGGCTTTGAACTCTCTGATTCGGTGGCACTGCCGGTTTTGGATGATTTTGCCAGAGGTCCTTCGGTCGGGCGGGAGCGTTCGTGTTGTAGAAAAGCCATCAGATGCCGCAGCTCCACTTGTTTCCAGTCGGCAATGCCCTGGCTTTGTGCCCATTCGATAAATCGGCCAAGCATTGCGGCGTATGTCTTTTGTGAATTTTCAGAAAGCCCGCGTTCGTGCCGCAGATAAACCAGAAAATCTTCAACAAGGTTTTGCATCGTCAAATCAGGCGCAACCCGCCCGGCGGGAGCCGTTAATTGCCGGGGCCTTGCCGGAGCAGTTTTATCGCAACATCATGGCTGAAACCGTCCAGCGACAGGCGGGCCGTGCCGGTGCTGGAAACGGTAATGTCCGCCTGCTTCAGCACCCGCCCATTCCATGTATCCCAGGTTTCGGCTTTCCATCTGCCTGGAAGAATGTTGGAGATTTCCAGCACTGATGGCGGGGCAGGCTCGATTTTCTCTTTTGACACGCATAGGCGCCTCCAATCGGCGGCCTCGAGCCGTGCCCATGCCAGAACGGTGTTTTTTCCGGCAACCGCCCACGCCAGAACCGGCGGCCCGGAGGCTGTAACGGCCTTTCGCAGACAGTATGAAACCATGAACCAATCAGGGCCGACATTCTCGACCACCACGGTGTGTTTGCCGGCGGGCACATCAATGGTGTAAGCGCCTGCGTATTGCTTGAGTGTTGCCGTGGATTGCATGCCGTCCGGATCGGCGAATTCTTTACGCAGAACTTCATTCCCATCCAGCTTTATTGACAGGATGGCGCCTCCGTATCCCGAGACATCGCCGACATCAACTTCAAGCTTGCTTTCGTAGGGCAGATCGTACTCGAAGGTTACGGGGTTATGCTTGTCCTTGTGGCCGCCCAGCCCGTGCTGGATGCCTGCAAGCGGCTGCGGCCCTTCCACTCCTTCCGGCCTTACACGAATTGTCTTTGGTTGGTTGAATTCGGAGCGTGTCCATGCAGCCGGTCCGCCGCGCAGGTTCACATCTTTGCGCGGAGCGGGTTGTGGCGCTGTCTGCCATGCAACCGTGGCTTTCACGGGCGAAAAGCCTTCCGCCGGCCAGTCTATATTGCGGCAAAATTTAACTGCTGCGCCGAATATGTAATAAAGGTTGAGCGGATGAATGGCGTTGTCCCACCACCACGGCTGGGCGGTACCGGATGCGCCGATTGCAATTGAAACCCAAATTGGGTCATGGATTTGGTAGCCTTTGGGATCGTCTTTGGCGCGGGGGCCGCCCGAATCGGCGCCAATTTCACCAACAATGTGAGGCTTGCCGTATGCGACTTTGCGCGCATGGTAACGTGCCAGCGCCAACGGCATATCCGGGCTGTTGTAATTGTGGGTTTGGACGTAATCCAGTTCAGGCAGTTTGTCCACCTGTGGATCGCCATCAGAGCCTGCGAAACTGGTGGTGATAAGGTGCTTGAACGGATCGATGGCGCGCAATGTTGTGGCCATGCGTTGATGCCAGTCGCGCGACAGGCCGGATGGATAGCCCGTGGTGATATCCACCTCATTCCAGAATTCCCATGAGAGCACGTTGGCAAATGCGCCGTAGCGGGCCACAAGGTACCGGAGTTTATTCCGATACAGCCGCGCCATTTCCGGGTTTGTCCAAAAGTCCGTTGGCTTGGTCAGCGGCCCGCCGTTTTTTGCATTGTGCGGCGTGCTGTCCCATTGTGGATAACCATCGCGTTCGCGGAGTATGTTGTAGGAGTCTATGCAGAGCATGATTTGGATGCCGCGGGTTGCTCCAAGCTCAAGCACATAATCTATGCGCCATGCGTTGGCCAGGTCGAACTGGCCCATGCCAAGTCCGGCTTCGGGTTTGCCGGGGCGCTCCAGCGCAAATGTGCTCCAATGCGGCGAAAGCCAGAGCCTCGCGTAATTTGCGCCAACCTCGGCGTAACGGCCAAACCATGCGTCATAGTCATAAGTCCCCCTGGAGCCTGCCCAGCAAACATTGGCGCCGATTGGATAGTACGGCGCGCCGGAATCAAAGGCGAAATAACGCGGATTGATGCGGCTGATGCGAATGAAGCCGGAATTTGTCGAGGCGGTGACGTTGAAGCGCACAGGCTGGGATTCGACGCGGCCGGTGCGGTCTTTCAGCGAGACCACTGCCGTATGCGCGCCGGTTTCCATGGGCGCGAAGCGAATTTTCCACACTGGCTCGCCAGCCGGTCTGAGTGACTCCCTGTTATTGTCCAGCTCGCGCGAGTAGGCGCGATACAAAAAGCCGGGGACAGACAGGCTTTTGCCGGAAGGACAATTCACGTGCGCATCCAGCGCGACATCCTCCGGATCGAATGGATTATCATACGTTGCGGAGAGAGCCACTGTAAATTCAAGCATGCCATATTGCGGCACCGCGGTGGCGGAGGGAGTCACGGACTGGATTGCAAGGCGGCTTTTTTGAGCGTATGGAGTTGCAATGGGGGCAGAGGTGCAACACAAAGTTGTTCCCAAAAGCAATGCCATTAGACCGAAAAATCTCCACCGGCTGAAATGTTCGCCGTCCAGGGCGGCCGCCGGGCAGGCTATGCTTTTACTTTGTGGTGTTGTCATAAAATGCGCATGGGTTTAACGCACAATTTCGGTTCCTACGCCGGCATCGGTGAAAATTTCGAGCAACACCGCATGCGGCACCCGTCCGTCCACAAACGAAACCTTGTCCACGCCCGCTTTGATGGCGGCGACGGCGCTGTCAACCTTTGGAATCATGCCCTTGTCAATCACACCGGCTTTCTTGAGATTGGGCACTTCTTCAATCCGCAAATGCGGTATAACCGAAGTTGCATCTTTTGGATTGCGAAGCAAACCGGGGACATCGCTCATGAAAACAAGACGCCTGGCCTTCAACGCAATGGCGGTCATGGCTGCAGCTACGTCTGCATTGCAGTTGTACAACTTTCCATCTTCGCCGCGCGCGGTTGGGCTGATGACAGGTGTAATGCCGCGTTCAATGCATTCCAGAAGCGGCTCGGTGTTCACGCCGGTCACTTCGCCAACAAAACCGATGTCCACTTTCTTTTTGTCAGGGCCGGTGAGCCACATTTTTTTGCAGGTGAATATATCGGCGCCGGCGAATCCTTTTGCCACACCGCCAAGGGTTTGGATGGCGCGGACGATTTCGGGGTTGATTTCGCGCGAGAGCATCCGGTCAACGATTTGCACCGTAGCCTCGTCGGTAACGCGCATTCCTTGCACAAACTGGGCCTTCAGACCGGCGGCGTCCATCGCGCGCGTTATTGCCTTGCCGCCGCCATGCACCACCACCGGGTTGATTTCGACCGCTTCCAGAAAAACGATGTCGCGCGCAACACTTTGGCGGACTTCAATGTCCGGCGAATCCATGAAGCTGCCGCCGTATTTGATGACAAAAGTTGCGCCGCTGTAGCGCTGGATGTAGGGCAGGGCTTCCAGCAATGTTTCCGCTTTTGCAATGAGATTTTTCATGGCTTTGATTTTAGTTTTTTGTTTGTTGGCAGTTGATCATCCGCCCAGAGCCGAGGGGTTGCTGACATCGCCCTTGTTGAAATCAACATAGGCCTCGGTCAAGTCGCATGTGTAGATGGTTGCGCTGCCCCGGCCAAGGTTCAGGTTGATGTGCAAATCGAACTCCCTGCCTGCAACGGCGCTGCAAAGCGTCTTGAACGGCGTCGAAGCCGGCTGGCCGCGCCTGACCGAATAAATCAATTTTTTCGAGCCTGGCGCGCTGTAGGCTATGTCAACTTTCTCTTCCACCACTGTTGCTGGCGAATAGCCCAGCGCATCCATTATTCTGCCCCAATTCGGGTCTCCCCCATTCCAGCTTGTTTTGACAAGCGCACTGTTGGCAACCGCGCGCGCGGCAGCCTCGGCATCAGCAGGCGATTTTGCGCCGTTAACCCGCACGGTTACAAACCTGCTCACGCCTTCGCCGTCGCGTACAATCATTTTTGCAAGCTCAAGCGTCACATAATCCAGCGCAGATTGGAAAATCTTAAAATCCTTCGTGTTCCGCCTTGCATCAGCCTGCCGCAGGGTGGGATTTCCGGCGAGGCCGTTGGCCAGAATCAGGACGGTATCGTTGGTGCTCATGTCGCCGTCAACTGTTATGCGATTGAAACTTTTGGCCACTGCCTCTGTCAGGGCGGTTTGCAATGCAGGCGGTTCTATTGCAGCATCGGTGGTCAAAAAGCAGAGCATAGTGGCATGAAGCGGTTGGGAGGCCGGCCTTGTGCCGGTGGGACTCATGCCGGGTTGAATCATGCCGGCGCCTTTGCAAATGCCGCCAAGCCGCGCCTTTTTGCCGCTGAGACTAAATTCGACGGCGATTTGCTTGGGCCGCGTGTCGCTTGTCATGATGGCAATGGCGGCTTCATCCGCATGGGAAGGCTCGTTTCCGAGCAGTTCGGCTGCCATCCGGATGCCGCTTTTGACCTGCTGCATCGGGAGGCGGACGCCAATGCGGCCGGTGGATGCCGGAAGAACATGTTCAACTGGCGTGTGGAACCGGGCTGCCACTTCCCGGGCCATGGCTCGCGCATCTTCGAGTCCTTGTTGTCCGGTGCAGGCATTGGCGTTGCCTGAGTTTGCGACAATCGCCTGTGCAACCCCGCCCCGCCGCAGATGTTCCCGGCAAACTTTTACCGGCGCGGCGCATACTTGATTTGTCGTGAACATGCCTGCGGCTGCTGCGGGCATTTCCGACACAATCAACGCAAGATCGGCCTTCTGGCCTTTGTTGGAGCCTTTGCCGGTTCCAAGCCGTTTGATGTCGCAAAAGACGCCGGCGGCCAAATAGCCCTTCGGCGCTACGATTGACCCTGACACTTCCTTGAACTGTGCGCTCATAATACCTGCCGAATTAGGCGGCAAAACCGGCGGGTTGAGAAGCGTAAATTACGCATCATGGCCTGACTACCTTCAGGCAGCCCCATCCACTATCTGGCAGGCAAAAGGCTGGATGCGCCTGCCGGTGTGCCGCTCGTATTGCGCAGCCATGACAGAGATAAAATTTTCGTAATCCCGCCACCCGACAAGATTTACCGTGGCGCCGTCCAGTCCATCGCCACAAAGCCTTGCACCGATGCAGCCCGGGTGCTGCCGGGCCAGTTCAACCAACAAATCCTGCTCTGCCGTGCTTACCTGGAAAAAGTCGCGGGCGCTTTCGTGGCTTTGCCAGAGGTATTGACCGAATTGTATGAAATCGCCTTCGTAAAGGGCGCGTTGAGCGAAAACTATACGCTGGTTTTCGCCAACGATGTGGTAGGCATGCCGGTATTCAAGCTCAGTCAACCGCATCTTGTGCGCCGACAGCCACGCCGGATCAACTGTTCTGATAACGCGTGCCCGTAGTTTGGCCGCGGCTTCGCGGCAGACACGCCCGAAAAGCTCCTGCCGGCCTGTGGGTTCGTCTGTTGCCACGCCGGTTGGACATAAAACAGCCACCGCTTCGCCGATGAACGGGATTTTCTCCGCCGTCAGATTGTGGCAGTCAAGGCACGTGACATGAAACGCCTTGCTCGCCAGCGAGGTCAGCGGCTGGGTGAGCTTGACAGGCGGTGAATCAAGGCGGTGGCTGGCGTCACGGCAGAGCTTGGCCAATGCAAGCTGTTCCGGGCGGCTCAACGGTGGCAGCCGGCCATGTTTGTCGGGTTTCGGTGCGCGGCTCAGGCAGCCGGTTTCGGTCAGTTTATAAGGATGCAGCTTGCGAACGGTCAGCGCTGTTGCGACGGCCAGAGCGCCTGCCTCGCCCATCTGGATGCCTGGCGGCATTGTTGAATAAATGGCTGCGTTGAAGCCGGTAAAATTGACGCCATGCTTTCTGAGTTCCAGCAGGATTGCCTTCGGCAAGTTTGCCCATGGCGCAGCCGGGTTAGGCTCGATCTGGCTTATCCAAAAGACTTCCTGCTGATCGCAGAGCGCGTTTGCAAGGGCGATGCGACCATCGTACCGCGGCGCTGATGCCATTTGCAGAAAGCGGTTGACTGCGATGGTCATTGCCAGCCCTTCATTTTCATCGGCCTGACTGCCCATGAGTTGAACGCAGCCGGGAACCTGAACAACATGCGTTGCCGGATAGCCGAACCGTTGTTTGAACAACCGTTCGACTTCAACCGTGCTGGCTTGCGGTTGCGCCGACCACGCTCTGCGCATAAGCCCACTGATAGCGCGGCTTTGCCGCCTGGTAAAGAATCAGATTGCCATGTTTGTCTGCAAACTGCCTCCGGCGATCACGCCTGCCGCTTCGCCTGCTTGAGCGGTTGATTTACAGTTTGCGCGGTTACTGGTTTTGCGGAAGTGGCGGCGGCCCGTGCTTTGTTGAACGCACGATGCTAATACTTGTTGCAAGCGCCCAAAACCAGCTCAACATGAAAATTACCGCGCCCATGACCCCTATTCGCACGTAAGGGCCGCTCCAGGCCGGCGGACGACCGGCTTTGACCCAATGATAAAAAAACCAGACAAAACAGACACAAACCATCACCACGCCCGCGGCAGAAAGGCCCATTTGCACCAGGCCAACCTTGCGCCGGGCGGCAATCGAGCCGAGACCCGGCCATAGAAATAGATTCGCAGCAAGACAGCTCCACGCCGCAGCGCGGGATGGCGAGGAATCAGATGAGGTGGCGTATCTAGTCACCGAACAAATCCTGGTAGGCGTAGGCCATGGCAAGCATGAACAGCGGCATTGTTACGAAGATGCCGATGCAGCATGCCACAATGCCAAGCAATTGCAAAAGCAACCCGCCGAGTATTACAAGCCAGAAAACCGAAAACCAGCATTTATGCACCACCCGCCTGCTCAATTCCAGGGCTGGCCAGAATTCAAGCCGTTTGTCGGCTGCAAGCGGCAACGCAAACGCCCATGCCACCGCAAGATAAATTCCGGGCACAAGACACAGCAAAAAACCAACAAGCGTCATCGCCCCTCCCAGCATCGAAACCAGCATCAGCGGCAAAAAAGACGCGGAAAATCCCGAGAACAAATCGTTGACCTCGGCTTTCTGTCCCCGGATTTTATGCAGCATGTACGTCCAGAATCCACCGGTCAATGGCCCTACCAATATGAAGCCTATTCCGGTCAAACCGGCCGCAAATGAAACCACGCAAAACAACAAGTACACCCCGATGATTGGCCAGAAATTTTTAATCAACAAATTCCATGCGCGCCCGATGTAATGGCCGGCGCCCTGCCAGCGATTTCTTTGAATGTACTGTTGAGCGAGCTGCTCCCAATCTGCCCTCGCACCGGCGCCAGACGGCGACGCCTGCGTCGCGCTCACTGGCGGGAGAGGGGAAGGCCCGGTGAAATATTGAGCAAACTCAGGAAACGCCGACAGCGGTTTCCATTCCGTGCTGCCTTCCAACTGCGCCAACGTGCCTCCGCTGGCCCGGCCCTCCTGAATCCAGCCCACAATTTGTTCCAGCGGCACCGGCCCGTACTGCTTTCCATCTGCTCCAATTATTTTGTACATGGATTGGTCTGCCATTTATGTGTGAAAAGATTACTCAGGCGCCCTGAAAAAACAATCTTCTTTTTGTGTTTGCCGAATTGCGCGATAAAAGTGAGTATGGCATGGAAAATACTTACCGGATAACATGTCTTAATCATACAGGATGCTGGCTGGCGGGACAAGCCTGACACTGCTATCAACATGGCCGATCTGGGTATTGCGCCTGTGTTGTGTCGCCAATACAGAGCCTGGCGAAGAACATGTTAAAATGGTGATTGTTCAGGCTATTGTTGCAACCATGTGAATGGGGGTATGGGGAGGTTGCGTAATACGCCAAAGAGAATAATAGTAATAACAAAGATCCACACCCATAATGGGCGGTCAAAAACCGCCGGCAGGTCAGGACCACCAAGGCGGCGGATGAGATGGCGCAGGCCAAACCAAGCCACGATCGGCAGAAGCAGAAAAAGCAGCGGATTAAGGCGGAAAGCTTCGTAAAAATTGCCGTGGAGCAGTTGATGGGCGGCCCTCAAGCCGCCGCAGCCGGGGCATTGCCAGCCTGTTGTAGCGTAAAACATGCAGCGCGGGTAAAGGCGGTATTCTGCCGGATTAAAGATGAAAAGCAGCAAGGCTATGGCAACAATGGCGGCAGCGCCAGCCAGCCATGACCAGCGGGCCGGCGGCGAATGCAACGGCGGCGGTTTTGGAGTCGTCATAGCCAGATGTTTCAGAGCCGTCTTGTAAGCATGCCCGCCAACTCAATAGAGGAGGCAGGGCTGATGCTCAAGTGAAAAGCCGCCTTGAAAATGTTCTTTGTCAGGCGGCTGCGGCTTTGATACCAAAAAGGTGTGCGTACGAAATTGTTGGGGAATATAAAGCGGTTGGTTGTGAAGCTTGGGACAGGCGTGCTGACCAATGCGTCAAGGCAACTTGATCCGGGCCAGATGGGTGAGCTGGTGGGGCAAATTGCGGCGTTGCGTGCAGCAGGCAAGGGGGTTGTTGTGGTTACTTCGGGTGCGGTAGGCGCGGGCATGGGGGCGCTGAATTTGCGACGCCGTCCGGCGGAGCTTGCGGAGTTGCAGGCGTGCGCGGCTGTTGGGCAGGCCCGGCTGATGGCGCAGTATGAGAAGCTGTTTAACCAACATAATTTGCAGACGGCACAGGTGCTGCTGACGCACGAGGATTTGCAGCATCGTGAACGTCACCTGAACGCCCGCAATGCGCTGACCAAGCTTCTTGAGATGCGCAACATCGTGCCAATCATCAATGAAAATGACACCGTTTCGGTGACTGAGCTGAAGTTTGGCGACAATGACAGGTTATCGGCGCTGGTGGCGTCACTGCTGCCGGCTGATTTGCTGATAATTCTGACCACCGCGGATGGGTTGATAGAAAATTTTGGCGCGCCGTCGGCGCGCACGGTTCCGTTGGTGGAGCATCTGGACGCGGCGGTTGAGAAACTGGCGGGGGACACCGATAGTGAAACCGCCATAGGCGGCATGAAAACCAAGCTGCAGGCTGCCCGGATTGTAATCAGGTCGGGCATCCCGCTGGTGATAGCCTCCGGTCGCAAGCCGGATGTCTTGAAGCGCATATTGGCGGGCGAGCCGGAAGGGACTTTGTTTGTGCCAAAGCCTGTCAAGCTGGCCAGCCGGAAGAGGTGGATAGCGTTCTTTCACCGGCCGCGTGGCCGGATTTGGGTTGATGACGGCGCCAAAAGGAGTCTGCGTGAAAATGGCCGCAGCCTGTTGCCGGCGGGCATAACTAAATGCGAGGGCGATTTCAAGGCGGGGGAGGTTGTCAGAATTTGCGATTCCGACGGGGTGGAGTTTGCGCGCGGGATTTCCCGGTTTTCCAGCTCCGAGGTGATGGACGGCAAGCTGTCCGGCGTTGAAGTGGTGCACAGGAATGACATGGTGATTTTATGAAAAAAAGGGCTGCCATAGATGAATTGCTGGAGGTGATGGCGCGGTTAAGGGCGCCGGATGGTTGTCCCTGGGACAGACAACAGGATCATAAAAGCCTTCGATTCCATGCGGTGGAAGAGGTGTATGAGTTGATGGATGCCATCGAAGCCGGCGATGATCAGGAGATGGTTGAGGAGCTTGGTGATTTGCTTTTGCAAGTGGTGTTCCACTGCCAACTGGCGAGTGAACGCGGCGCGTTTGATTTTGACAAAGTCTGCCGGCATATTGTGGACAAACTAATCCGGCGGCATCCGCATGTTTTCGGCGAGTCCAAGGTTAAGACCGTCAACGGCGTCTGGGCGCAGTGGGACAGGATTAAAAAGGCCGAAAAAGCAGGGACACGCCATGAGCGGAATTCGGCGTTGGACGGGATTCCACGGCATCTTCCGGCGTTGTTGCGGGCGGAGAAGCTGGTTAAAAAGGCGCGGAAGGCGGGTCTTGTGAAAAAAGATGGGATGGGAAGGCGGATTTCGCGCGCTGGTTTGGGGCGCGAGCTGTTTGAGTTGGCGGCGCTTGCACAAAAACGTGGCTGGTCGGCTGAGGAACTGCTCCGCGCTGAAGTCAAAAGACAAGAGCGGCTTTTCCGGCAGCAGGAAAGAAAGAGAGGATAGAAAATGGCGCTGTTTCTACTGCTGCCAATAGCGGCGGTGAGTTTTTGGATATTGTACTCGACAATCCGCCGGATGCGCCGCGGAAAATACTCGAAAAAATGGTGGCGTGTTCTTGCGGCGCTTGCCGGCAGCGGGGCGTCTTTGGGCGTCTGGCTGGCCGGGTTCGTCTCCTATTCGCCCGCAAAGGGTTTGTATCTTCAGGGATTTCCTGTCCCGGTGATTTTCCACCGTCTTATTGACGGGCGCTGGATTGAGACGCCGCTGGAGCCTGGCTGGCGGTTTGCCGGTTATTTTGTAAACTGGTTTTTTGGCGTGGCGCTTTGTGTGCTCCCATTGTTCATTATCGCGTTACTCAAGGAATTCAAGGAGCAGACAAACGGGGAATGACCCGCCCTATCGTGATTTCAGGCGCAGAACCGTCAGTGAATTTGGCGGAAAAGTGTGTTGAAATTCGCCGGAGCCAGGCTTAATCGGGCTGCTGCGCGGAGCAACTTTTGTTGGATTTTCGAGCGAGTTTTCATCCGCGGCATCGTCTGATGTCAATACAATGGCCTCTCCGGTTCCGGCGACTGCGGCGCCGTTAAGCTTGATTAAAGCGCCGACCGGCTCATAAGAGACGTTTACAACCTTGAGAATAAGCTCCCTTTTGGTGTTGTCGCGTGTGGCGGATGCGTAGAGCGCTTTCGGAGTCGGCGCCTCCACATCATGCAGAAGCTGTCCGTCCAGGTAGCATTTGATGCGCGAGCCTTGCAATTCGACGCGGATGTCATACCAGCGACCGGTTTCAATTTTACCCGGGACTTCATTTCCGATTATGCCGCCCATTTCAATGGCATGGCGCTGGTTGCCCCAGCCGCCGATGTTCCACCACGATTTTGCATTATCATTTTGAACGGCAAATAGAATCAGGAAGCCTTCGTTGCCAGCAAGTTTACGCGCCTTCAAGCTGAAGGTGTAGTTTGTCCACTTCTTGTCGCCGATGATTGCCCGGACATTTTCGGCCCTGCTGGTTTGGCGCAATACGCCATTTTCTGCCTGCCACTGGCCTCCGTGCAACCGCCAGCCCTGGGTGGTTTTAAGATCTGGAGCAAGCAATGTTTCGCCGTTGCGTGTGACTTTGATGTCCTTAAATTCGGCTTCCGTCATCCACGTGCCCACTCCAACCGCCCCGCCTTTGGCCTGTACGGCGGAAAATGGAGATTCGACAGTTATGGGCAGCACCTCTTCGCCCCGGTATTCGCTGAAGAGTTTTTGGACGTAATAGGAGGGGATGCCATAGACGCGGGAGCTGTCAAAGTTGATGAGGTTTGGATTCCAGCGGCGGTGATTCACGTTGACAAACAACGGCGCGTAACTGGCCATGTAAACGATGTCTGAATTTCGTTCCATGCCGGTCATGAAGGCGGCCTCGCCGATTGCGCCGCGCAGATTTCCCTGGCCGCAGTCCTGTGTCACGGCGTATTCGCCGACGTACACCTTCGGGCCGTTGCGGTTGTATTTATCATACATGTTGGCGCGGTTGATGAAGAATTCCGGGTTGCTGTAATAATGTTCGTCAATGATTTCCGGCATTATGTTTGTGGGATAGCCGCCCCATACATTGGCAATGAGCTGGATTTCCGGGTATTTGGCCTTGATGGCTTTGTAAAATAGCGGCCAGCGTTCGTGATAGGCGCGTCCGCCGTTTTCGTTTCCAATTTCCATGTACTTGAGATTGAAAGGCGCCGGATGCCCGGCGGCGGCCCTCAGCGCTCCCCATTTGCTAGTGACAGGTCCGTTGCAATACTCGATGGCGTCAAGGGCGTCCTGGACGTATTCGTCCATTTTGTCCAACGGCACGTTTTCCCTGTGGGACATGCCGCAATTAATGACAAACAACGGCTCGGCGCCAAGGTCTTCGCACATTAGCAAGTACTCATGGAAACCAAGACCGTGGGTCGCGTAATAATGCCAGATATTGTACTGGGTGCGACGCTCGGAGATGTCGCCGATGGTTTCCTTCCAGCGGTAGGCTTCCTTCATTGTATTGCCCTCAACCCAGCAGCCGCCGGGAAACCGGACGAAAGACGGTTTCAATGCAAGCAACATTTCAAACAAATCCGGTCGCAGACCGTTCGGGCGGTTTTTCCAGGTTTTTTTGGGGAACAGCGAAACCATGTCGAGCCAGAACGTGCCGGTTTTGGTTGTGCTGATGACGAGTCTTGCGCGCGGGTCAGTGGCAGTGGATGTAAATTTCAACTGATAACGTTTCCATTCGGGAGTCAAGCGGTTGATTGTTTCCTTTGCGTAAACGATGCTGTCAGTGCTTTCCAGAGTAACTGTCAAAGGGCCGGTGAAACCATCGCTGCCGCGCGCCCAAAGGCTCAAGTCGTAGCTGTCGCCCTTTTTCAGGGCCATGCCCCAATAACCGTTGTTTGCGACTCCGGCGCGGGCTGTCCCGGTGTCTTGGATTGTCACTTTTAGCGAGCGTGGATTTTTCGGGCTGATTGGCAGCGAATTATCCACGCTGATTTCAACTTTGGCGGAGCCGCTTCCAATGGTTGACCAATGCTCAGGTTTGTCGGAGTCTTCAAACGAGCGGTTGCGGACAAGCTCGGCATAAATCCCGCCGTCGGCTGAGAGGTTGATGTCTTCAAAGAATATGCCCCAAAGCATGGGGGACACTTTGTGCGTGGGGTTTTGGGCATCCACGGTTATGCTTGCATTTGGCGCTGCGAAGCATGCGCCGGCGGACAGCATACCGGCCAGAATCAACCATGAGTAAAGGCGGTTTGTTTTCATATCTGTTTATTTGACTGCAGTTTTATCGTTTTTTCTGCCTGGAGCATAATAAGCCGGAGTGGAAAAGGGTAGTCGCATTTTAATGTGACTGAAATTGTCTTAAGTCGCGAGCTTGACGTGGTGGCAAACCTTGGCTAGGTTGCAGAGAAGGATTGTTCGATTATGTACGATTTTCTGGTTCCAATGGTGGTAGAGCAGACGGGACGCGGCGAGCGCGGCTATGATATTTATTCGCGTCTGCTTGTTGACCGGATTGTATTTCTTGGCACGCCGGTTGATGACATGGTTTCAAACCTTATCATCGCCCAGTTGTTGTTTTTACAGATGAACGACCCCAAGAAGGACATTCACCTCTACATCAACTCGCCCGGGGGCAGCGTCACCGCGGGGCTGGCGATTTACGACACGATGCAATATCTGACGTGCGACGTAAACACTTATTGCATCGGGCAGGCAGCCAGCATGGGAGCGGTGCTTTTGGCGGCGGGCACCAGGGGCAAGCGCTTTGCCCTGCCAAACGCCCGGATAATGGTGCACCAGCCGTGGGGCGGTGTGCAGGGCCAGGCCACGGACATCAGCATCCAGGCCAAGGAGATTTTGCGGTTGAAAGACAGGCTGAACGAGATTCTGGCCAAACATTGCGGGCGCACAGTCGAGGAGGTGGCGCGCGACACCGACCGCGACCGCTTCATGTCCGCCGAGGAGGCCAAAGAGTACGGGCTGGTTGATCAGGTGGTGATTTCCAGAAAGGAAATCCAGACAGTGGCGGAAAAGAAAACCTGAGTTATTATTGGCTCAGTGAAAGAGATTATATGGCACGGCCCCACAACTTGACGTTTTGCAGCTTCTGCGGCAAGTCGCACGCGGAAGTCAGGAAATTGATACAGGGGCCGGGTGTGTACATTTGCGACAGTTGCGTCCTGCTCTGTAAAAGCGTGCTGGACAAGGAGCTTGCTGCCGAGACCAAGCGCAGTTTGCCGGCGACCCGCATTCCCAAGCCTGCCGAGATCAAAAAGTTGCTGGATGAATTTGTTGTCGGGCAGGAGCACGCCAAGAAGACGTTGTCGGTGGCGGTGCACAACCACTACAAGCGCATAATGCACCCGGCGCGGAATGGCGCTGAACACGGGCAGGCGGGCGGGCACGGTTCCGACAAAAATTCAATGCAGGATGTTGAGATTGAAAAGAGCAATATTCTGCTCATCGGCCCCACCGGCTCCGGCAAGACATTACTGGCGCGGACACTGGCGCGGGCGTTGGATGTGCCGTTTGCAATAGCGGATGCCACTACACTGACGGAGGCCGGCTACGTCGGGGAGGATGTGGAGAACATCATCCTGCGATTGCTGCAAAATGCCGATTTTGACATCAAACGCGCCGAGCGTGGCATCGTTTACATTGATGAAATAGACAAGATCGCGCGCAAGACTGAAAATGTGTCCATCACGCGGGATGTGTCAGGGGAGGGAGTGCAGCAGGCGCTGTTGAAAATACTTGAGGGCACAATATGCAACGTGCCGCCGCAGGGCGGGCGCAAACATCCGCAGCAGGAATACATACGGGTTGACACCACCGGCATCCTTTTCATCTGCGGCGGGGCGTTTGTGGGACTGGAACGGCTGGTTGAACGCAGGCTTGGCAACCGTGTCATGGGGTTTGCAGCGGCTGAACAGTGCCAGAAGTCGTCTAGTTTTGATAGATACGAAGTGCTTAAAAAGGTTGAGCCGGAGGATTTGCTTGCGTTCGGGTTTATTCCCGAGTTTATCGGGCGCCTGCCGATGGTGACGGTGCTGGATGAGTTGACCGAGGCGCAACTTGTTTCAATACTTACCGACACTCGCAATGCGCTGACCAAGCAATACACCAAGTTGCTTGCGCTGGACGGGGTGGAGCTTGAATTCACACCAGATGCCCTGCAGGAGCTGGCGTCGCAGGCCATAAAGAAGGGCACTGGCGCGCGCGCACTTCGCGGGATACTTGAGAAACTGATGCTGGATGTCATGTATGACGTGCCTGGCAGTCCGGATATAACCGGCGTTAAAATCACGCGGGCGGTTGTTACTGGCGCCAGCAAGCCTCTAATCCGATACAAGGCCAACAAGGCTGCTGCCTGAAGCACAGCCTGCTGAAGCGGCTGTTGATTCCGGGATTGCACATTTTGCCCCGCTGGTTTCTACTGCTCCCTCGCATACATGAGCGATTTCGATGTACAACAATTTGTGGCTGGGAATGTTCGGGACATGCCGCGTTCCGGCATCCGAGATTTTTTCGACATTGTGCAGGGCATGCGCAATGTCATATCCCTGGGCGTGGGCGAGCCGGATTTTGTCACGCCGTGGCACATCCGTGAGGCCGCCATTTACGCGCTTGAGCGCGGGCGCACTTCATACACATCGAACCTGGGTTTGCCACGATTGCGTGCGGCAATTGCCGCGCATATCGAGAAATACTTCGGGGTTTCCTACAGGCCGGAGAATCAAATCTTGATTGCGGTTGGCGTCAGCGAGGCGATGGACATTGCGTTTCGTGCCATAATAAACCCGGGCGATGAGGTGATTTACCATGAGCCTTGTTACGTGAGCTATCACCCCGGAATAGCGCTGGCGCATGGCGTACCCAAGCCGGTTTCATGCAGGGCGGAAGACGGTTTCGCCGTCAGCGCCGCTGCCATTGAGGCCGCAATTACTCCAAAAACAAAGGCGGTGGTTTTGAATTTTCCAACCAACCCAACCGGCGGCACAATGACAAGGGATGAGCTTGAGAAAATAGCGGCAGTAGTGCGGCGCCACAATTTGCTGGTGTTGACTGATGAAATCTACTCCGAACTGACCTTTGAGGGTGACCACGTAAGCATAGCCTCGCTGCCGGGGATGGCTGAGCGGACGATTTTTTTGCACGGCTTTTCAAAGGCCTATGCCATGACCGGTTTTAGAATCGGGTATGCCTGCGGGCCGGCGGAACTTATCGAGGCCATGATGAAAATCCACCAGTACTCGATGCTGTGCGCCAGCATAATCAGCCAGGAAGCGGCCATTGAGGCAATCGAGCGCGGGCGTGCTGACATGGAGCGGATGCGCGAGCAATACCGCTTAAGGCGTAATTTTATTGTCAAGGCATTCAATGACATGGGGTTGCCTTGCAATCTTCCGCGAGGTTCGTTTTACGCGTTTCCATGCATCCGCCAGACGGGGCTGAAATCAAAGGAATTTGCCGTCAAGTTGCTGGAGGAAGAGAAGGTGGCATGCGTGCCTGGAAGCGCCTTTGGCGCAAGCGGCGAGGGCTATTTGCGCTGCTGCTTTGCAACAAGCCTGCCTCAAATACAGACTGCTACCGAACGCATGGCACGGTTCGTTGACAGGCTGCGAAAAAATCCTTCGCGGTATTAGATTGCCAATTCCGGCAAAAAACCGTAGATTGCAGGTATTAGATTGTTATTGCCGCATCTAAAACGGATGTTGTCCATTCTCCGTCCGGGTCGCCTTGCTGCTGGAACTGCAGGCGTTTGGAAGTGGAGCATGGCGGCATGTTTGCTGGCGGGCTGGCTTGGGGCGGGGGAGCCTGTACCGGCGGCGCCGGAACATTATATCTTCGCGGTTGAGACCTCCTCGCTTTTGGCTGACCGTTCCGAGCGGGTTGCCCTTGCCGTTGCCGACATGGTTGAGGGCGGGCTTAAGGGACGGATGAAGGCCGGTGACTTTTTCTACTTGTGGACTTTCAGCGACGGTTTTTCGGCGACCGGCTATCCGGCACAACGCTATGACCCCGATGACGCCCGCCGCCTGAGCAATTTACTGTTCCTTCATCTGCAGAAGCAAAAGTGGTCAAAAAAACCACACCTGGAACGGGTGATGTTCGAGATTTTCAAACTGATGCAGACCGGCCAGAGCTTTTATGTTTACTTGATTCTGTCAGGCGAAGAATCAATTCTGCAAGGGACGCCGTTTGATCGTGAGATTAATACGATTTACATGGCGAACGCGCGCAGGTGGCGTGCGGCCAAGTGCGTCAGTATTTTGGCGTTGGTCGTTGAAAAAGGGCGTTTTACAGAATGGGCGATGGGAGTGGCTTGCCCGCCGGAGCCGATTCAACAGGTTGCCCGGGGCAGCCTGCCATCGCGGTCAAAAGATGCCGGGGCAGCAGCCGAAGCTGAATCCGGCCAATCGCCACGGATGGAGGTGCATAGTGTAAAAGCGGAGACACAGGTTTTGCCGGTGCCAAAAGTTGAGATAAAGACAAATTTGCCCGTCCGGCCATTGCCACCTGAAGTTATTGAGATCAAACCTGCGCCTGAAAAGCCGGCGGAAATTCAGCCAGCACCGGCGCCGGTACAAGTTCCAAAACCACCGCCAACCGAGGTTTCGCCTCCAGTAACAGCAGCTCCAAAGCCGGCAAATGTGCCGAAACCGCAGCCGGTGGTGGAGGTTAAGCCAGTTGAACCGAAGCCGGTTGTCAAACCGGAGGTCAAACAGCCAGTGGCTCAAGTTGTTCCGCCGGCAGAACCAGGGCCAAAACCAGTTGAGGCAACGCAACCCAAACCGCAGGTCGCTAATGAAAGTCATCCGGCGGTTGCTGCGCCGGCTGAAACACATTCTGTGAATGTGGTAAACAAGACGCCCATTGCAAGCAATATGCCTCCAAAACCTTTGGTTATTGCCCAACCCGAGACTTCTCAGACTCAACAGAAGCCGGCAACAAGCAGCAATGTTGTGGCGATATCGCAACCAGCGCTGCCACAATCTCCGGCAAATAATGAGCCGGTTGCTTCTCAAAAAAGAGAAACGCCCGAAAACCACCAGAATTCAATCGCATCCAAATCTACGGCCGCTTTTGTGAAGATGGAAATCCAGGCAACAAACAAGCCGCCGGTTCAGCAAGTGGCTGCCGGACAGCCCGCTGGAGGCGGGACACAGTACATTTTGTTGGGCGCGTTTGGGATGGGGGCTGTTGCAATTGTCATGCTGATTCTGTGGTTAAGGCGATTCCGGACACCAGCCAGTCCAAGCTTGATAACGCGTTCAATGGAACAAAAAGGGAAACCAAATCGCGCGGAATTTTGACTCAAGAAAAAAGTGAATAATTGTTGCTTTCAGATTGAGTTTGTGCCAGATTACAAATGATTTAGGCAAGCAAGTTGCTGTTGCAGCAGTGAGAATTAATTGCATTTAAGGCGCTTTATGAAAAAAACAACTCAAACTAACTCGCTCCGAGGGCTGGATGGCCTTGGAATCTTTCGTCATTGTTCGTTGTGGATTAAGCGTTTGGCCATTTTGACTTTGGCGTTTGGGGCTGGCCTTGCGGCTAATGCACAATTCAACTTCAATAACTTCACCAACATGAATGTTGCCCTTCCTGAGGGTAACGTGCCTTCATGCGTAAGGCTGGCGGATTTCAACCAGGATAACATTTTGGACTTGGTTGTGGCGCATGACATTCCGGGTGGCACCAATATCGTGGTTTATTTGGGCGTGGGAGATGGCACATTCCGTTCTCCCACCAATTTCGCCACCGGTGGGCGTGCCTTTTTTGTGGCGGCGGGGGATATGACTGGTGACGGTTGGACGGACATCCTGACCGTGAACAAGGAAGGCGAGAGTGTCAGCTTTCTGATTGGCTTCGGAGATGGCGATTTTGTCCAACATCAGGACTATTTGCTGCCAGGCGGTTCCCAACCATCTTCATTGGTGATTGCCGATTTCAACTTTGACGGCACCAATGATTTTGCGGTGACTTTGTACGCCCTGAATCAAGTCGTCATTTTCATGGGCCAGGATGACAACACGTTTATCCAAGCTGGAACTTATGCGGTTGGCAACGGGCCAGTGGCAATTGTGAAGGGGGACTTTAATCTGGATGGGAAACGCGATTTGGCTGTTCTCAACAAGACGGACAACACCATCTCGGTATTATTGGGGTATGGAAATGGACAATTTGCCGTTGCGCAGACTTCAACCGTAGGAATTGGCAGCAACCCGGGTTCACTGGCAGTAGCGGACTGCAACCGGGACAACTATCCTGATCTTGTTATTACAACAACATCACCCGACCGTTTGGTGGGACTGACAAACAACTTCTTCGGTTTCTTTTCTCCGATGTTTAACTATGCCATCTCAGGGCCGGGGGCGGTGGCGGTGGCGGATTACAACCGAAGCGGCGTGAAAGCTGATTTCAATCAAGACAAAACGAATGATGTGGTGATTGCTTTACCGGGTGGGAATCAAGTCCAGGTGCGGGCTGGTGTTGCTCCGAGCGGTTTCAGCCCAGGTCAACTATTTACTGCCGACAACAACCCTGTTTTCGTTGATATTGGCGATTTGAACGGCGACACGGTTCCGGACTTTGTTGTGGCCAATCAGACTGCAGGCACAGTCAGCGTGTTGCTTAACCATACGCCGGTTGCCTTCGCGCAAACAGTATCGGTGAACGAAGACGGCAGCACCAATATAGTACTGCGTTGCACAACCAACACTGCTTTGAACTTCAATCTGGTCGCGCCGGGGCATGGCACTCTCAGCAGTCTGACATCGTCCAATATCACCTACACGCCGGGTCTGGACTATTTTGGAGCGGATTCATTCACTTACACAGTGACTGATGGTTCAATAACGTCAGTGCCTGCGCAGGTGAGCATCAACGTGCTGCCGGTTAATGACAAACCGTCATTCGACGTGGTAACAACCAGCGTTTCTGTTCCGGAGGATGTCGGCTTTTATCAAACCAATCTGGCATTTAATATGAGCAAAGGCCCGGCCAATGAGAATGGCCAGACCTACCAGTTTATCTTGTCAACGGATACTCCCAGCCTGTTTTCAAGCCAGCCATCAATGACGCCGGCAGGCCGCCTTTCGTTCAAGCCGGCTTTGAATTCCAATGGGGTTGCAAATGTTACGATCACCATGAAGGACAGCGGTGGCACATTGCGCGGCGGAATTGATTCGGCGGTGACAAATATAACAATCACTGTGACGGCGGTGAATGATGCTCCAAGTTTCAAGCGGGGCACGAATGTTACCGTTGTGGAGAATTGCGGCCTGGTCACCATATCGAATTGGGCAACCAACATAAGTCCGGGGCCGGCAAATGAGGCAGGGCAGACAGTCAGATTTGTGGCTACAAACACAAATCCCGCGCTTTTCTCGGAGCAACCTGCGGTTTCGCCAACCGGCACACTGACGTTTACGCCGGCTCAGGATTCAAACGGCACTGCGATAGTATATTTGCAGTTGCAGGACAACGGCGGAACACCTGGAGTCAGCAACAGCATTACACAAAGCTTCATCATCAGTGTGCGTGCAAAGAACAACCAGCCGTACTTTGAGATTAACAACCTTTTGGCCAATCAACAGGTGTACGAGGATGCCATTACCACTGTGGTGAGCAACTTCGTAAATGTTATAAGCACTGGCCCGGCTAACGAGACCAACTCGCAAAGCTATACATTTTTCTGCGCGATAACCGGCGGCGACACTGATATGTTCTCGGTAAAGCCGTACATAAGCAGAGATGGCACGCTTACCTACAAACCAAAGGCCAATTCCAATGGCACAGCAACGATCACTGTCACCATGCGTGACAGCGGCGGCACCCTTTATGGCGGCATAAACACCATTAGCACCAATTTTAACATCAATGTTTTGCCGGTAAATGACCGGCCAACCTTTACAATACCGGTCAATCTTGCCACATTCGTGGAAGATCAGGGTGCGGTTACTGTCAATAATTTCATAAGCAACATCAAGGCGGGGCCACCCAATGAAGCTGATCAGACGGTTACGTTCCATGTGACAACTGATAATCCGTCTCTGTTCATTGTTGCACCTGCCATTGATTCAAATGGCACACTGACATTTACAACAGCTCCGAACACGAGCGGTGAGGCGATGCTGTTCATAATTGCCACCGATGACGGTCCGACTGGCGGGCTTGGCGACAACAACACCAGTCTGGAGAGTCGCGCCCGGGTGGTGGTGTACGAAGTCAATGACGCCCCGTCGTTAACCTTGGTTACCAATACCATATCCGTTCCAATTAATATGCAAAGTTATTCAGCCAACGTTGTCGCCGCAATGTCAGCCGGGGCGAATGAAGGCAATCAGGTGCTTACGCTTCGTTTGACTGGAAACAGTAACCCCGGACTTTTTGGCTCACTGCCGACCTTGACCAGCAGCGGCGTCCTGTCATTCAAGCCCGGTGCCACCACAGGCTCAGCCACTTTGACAATAACGGTCTATGATAATGGCGGCACCGCCCGGGGTGGGATTAACTCGTTTACAACCAACTTGGTCATTAATATCACGCCTCCGTAAGGCATTTGTGGATTGCGGCGAGGCTTGAAGTTTTCACGAAACCGGGAGTAAATCTCCCGGTTTCTTTTTCATGAACGCCTTTTCAATAGTAATCACAGCGGTTTTGCCGGTGGTTGGCGCAGTGCTTGCAGGAGCGCTGATGCGGCGTTTGAACTGGCTTACTGAGGAAGCGGACACCAGCCTGATGCGCATCACCATCAATTTGTTCACCCCGTGCTTGGTGTTGGACTCAATTTTGGGAAACCGCGCCTTGGAAAGGTTTGGCACGCTGACAATGGCGCCGGTGATTGGTTTTTGCACCGTGGCATTTGGAATAGGGCTTGGATGGTTTGTGGCTCGAATCATTGGTTTGCAAAGCCCGCAGGTGCGCCGAACATTTGCGCTGGTAACCGGCATTTACAATTATGGCTACATCCCGCTGCCGCTGGCCATTGCATTTTTTGACAAGGAGACTGTCGGTGTGCTTTTCGTGCACAATGTTGGTGTCGAAATTGCCCTCTGGAGCGTCGGTTTTCTGGTGCTAACCGGCCACACAACAGGAGACGGCTGGCGTAAGATTATCAATGTTCCGCTGGTTGCAATAGTGGTTGCGCTCTCGCTCAACATGATGGGCGCACAGAACTTTTTGCCGGGATTCGTGCTTCAGACTGCAAAGCTGTTGGGGCAGTGCGCCATACCTCTTGGGTTGGTGCTCATCGGGGCTGTGATGGCTGATTACGTTCATGAATTTCATCCGGCGCGTGACACACGGGTGATGGCAACCGCCTGCATTTTGCGTCTAGTTATTTTGCCCGCCTTGTTTTTGTTGTTAATTGTTTTTTTGCCGATGGCCCCGGAATTGCGCAATGTGGTTTTGCTACAGGCCGCCATGCCCTCCGCTGTTTTTCCAATTGTAATGGCGCGGCATTATGGCGGGGACCCAATTACGGCGTTGCGCATCGTACTGGCAACATCGCTGGCGGCGCTGGTGACAATACCCTTATGCCTGCGTTTGGGATTTTCGCTATTTGGACAACAACTGGCCCCTTGAAAATGGCAGTGCAAATTTTTTCAGGCTTTCTTGCAGTTGACAAAGGTTGGAGGCAGGGGCAAGGTTACCAAAGAAGCTTTGTGGAATTCTTATGAAAATTGTTTTGGCGGCATTTCTAACCCTGGCATTTGCCTCGACGCCGAGTTCCATGGCACAGCCGGCCACGGTCAAAGTAGGCGGAATTTTGAAGGAGCGTTCACGGGAGCTGAAAAATCAGGACAGGACCGGCGAGGAGCCAAAAACGAATGCGCCTGTTAAACCCAGGGCTGTTGCGCCTGCCGCACAGCCGGTAAAAGTCGAAGTGGCGCCGGCAGCAGCAATCAAGCAGATTCAAGGCAGTTTGGAAGCCATAAAAGCGAAAACAACTGCCACCGAGGAACAAAAACAACGGTTGCTGGAAAGTCTGTACAGCGCTACCCAGGGCACGAAACCGCCTCAAAACATTGTTACGAAACTTGCGGCCGATTTGGCGGGCGGCTGGCCCAAGCAGACTTTGAATGATGCCGAGAAAACCGCTTTATCAAAGAACCTCGCGATGCTGATGAACGGCGCCAAGATGCAGCCAAACGATTTTCAGCAGATAGTCCGCGAAACCCAGGTGATTATTCAGTACAGCGGAATGCCTGCGGGCGATGCGCAAAAGATAATTGCGGACTTAAAGGCACTGGCGTCAGAAATACGAAAATAAATGCTTTCCATTGGTTTGTTTCGGGGACATAATAGGCACGCATGACATTGATAAATGATGATCAGGCGGTGATCCTCAAGACCCGCGAATTGTGCCAGACACTGGCTGAACAGGCCGAGTTTCGCAGCATCTGTGACCGGCTGCAGGCGTTCATGGCTGATGAAGCTGCCCAGGCGCTTTTGAACGAACTGGAAAACATCGGTCAAAACCTGCACTACAAGCAGCAGATGAATATGTCGCTTACGCCGGAGGAAATTGCAGCATTTGAGTCCCGGCGGGATGCAGTGCTGGCCAATCCGGTATGCCGCGGCTTCCTGGAGGCACAGGAGGAAATGCAGGCTGTCCGCCAGCGTATTTCGCATTATGTGATGAAAACATTTGAGCTTGGCCGTTTGCCCGAGCCTTCTGATTTTCATCAATGCGGCTCTGGCTGCAGTTGCGGCTAAGTCAGATTATACAGCCGATGTAATTTGCGCCTGCGTGCCTGCTCTGCCTGAGCCAAGCACGCAGCAGTTGGTGATTACGTCACAAAGCCTTTCACCGAATCGAAAAGCGGAAGGCTGTTGTTGACTTGAAAGTGTCGCCAGCCTTCAGCGTGGTGGAGGGAAATTGGGGCTTGTTTGGGGAATCGGGGAAGTGCTGGGTTTCGAGACAGAAGGCTTGGTGCCGGTTGTAGATTGCGCCGTTGCGCCCCTTGTAATTTCGCAGGTGATTCGCCGTATAGAGTTGCACCCCCGGCTCAGTTGTCCAGACTTCCATGATTCGCCCGGACTTCGGTTCGGTGGCACGGGCCGCAAGAGCCAGGCTTTTGCCGCCGCTGTCCAGCACGTAATTATGGTCGTAGCCCTGCGTTTGTGCCAGCCTTGCAATCCGTTCGCCGATAAGCCGCGGTATGGTGAAGTCCAGAGGCGTGTCTTTTACCGGCGCGATTTCACCGGTCGGGATCAGCTCCGCGTCCACAACGGTGTACCGGCTTGCTGCAATGAAAAGCTCATGGCCAAGCACGTCCCCTGAATCGTGTCCGCCGAGATTGAAATAAGAGTGATTGGTTAAGTTCACCACAGTATCCTTGTCGGTTGTCGCCTCGTAATCAATTCGCAATTCATTGGAGCGTGTAAGTGTGAAAGTGACTGTTACATTCAGGTTGCCCGGAAAGCCTTCCTCGCCATCGGCGCTTAAGTAGGTCATTTTCACTGCAGGGCCTTCGGCTGTTTCAATGGCTGTGGCTTTCCAGATTTGTTTGTGGAAACCATTTGGCCCGCCGTGAATTGAGTTGCGCCCGCTGTTTTTAGCCAGGGTTATGAGCTTGCCGTTGAGAGTGAATTGGGCGCCGCCGATGCGGTTTGCGTAGCGGCCCACTGTTGAGCCGAAAAGAGGATGCCCTTTCAAGTAGCCTGCCAGATCGTCCAGTCCCAAAACGATATCGGCACGGCGTCCTGATTTATCCGGTATTTCCAGCGATACCAACGTGGCGCCGTAAGTGCATACGCGGGCGATGAGGCCGCGTCCGTTGTCCAAAACGTAAAGTTCAACTGGCGTTCCGGATGCGGTTTTACCCCATTCAATTCGTTGGATGGCTGGTGTTTGAGCTGTATATGATTGAAATTCGATCAAGACCAGCGTGGCAGCCGCCATCATCCAGGGCAGGCAGTGGGTGAATCGTGTTTGTTTTTTCATTTGCGCTACTTCGCCAGTACAACAGCGACCCGCCGATTGCAAGGTGTTTTCGGTTGGTTGTTCTCCCTGTGAAAATGCCGGGGCATTTTTTGGCCGGTTAAAAAAAGTGCACTTGGGGTGGTTTGATGCTAAAGTTGGCGGGTGTACTCGACTGGCTTTGGTGTTCAGGGACGGGATATTCGATTAAGTTACACCGTCTTGTCATTGTTATTTGGGTTACCGGTTTTGGGGTTGGCATTGCTTTTGCCGATGGTTGCTGAGGCACAAATTGTGCATGAGCGCGAGCCGCTAGGGCCTTGTAGTCGCAAGACCGCACTTGTAATCAGCGAAATCATGTATCACCCACGCCCGGTCATCGGTTTGACCAACCGCCTCCAATTCATAGAAATTTACAACTCAAACCCCTGGGACGAGGACATCGGGCTTTTTTTCATTGATGGCGACATAAGTTATACTTTTCCCACCAACACGGTTTTGGGGGCCAAATCCTTCGTGGTTGTGGCGCGGGACCCTGATTATTTGAAGGCTGTTTATGGGATAACAAATGTGGTTGGCCCATGGCTGAATCCGTCCACCAACGGCCTTTCAATTGACCAAGGTTTGGTTCGGTTGCGCAATGCCCAGGGGGCGGTCCTGCTGTCAATCGAGTATTCGGATGCACCGCCGTGGCCGGTCTCGGCGGATGGCTCCGGGCACTCCATTGTTTTGGTGCGGCCATCCTACGGCGAGAATGATTATCGAGCTTGGGGGCAAAGCGATGTGATCGGAGGCTCGCCCGGACGCGATGATCCCGTGAGCTACGAGCCACTTGGTTCTGTTGTGATCAATGAATGGATGGCCCACACTGATCTGCCGTTGCGGGATTCAATCGAGCTGTACAACCACGGCAACACTGCAGTTGACCTTTCCGGCGCATATCTCAGCGATACGCCGGATACAAATCGCTACCGAATACCCAATGGAACCGTAATTCAGCCGCGCGGATTTCTTGTGTTCAACGATTCAGTGCTGGGTTTTTCATTGTTTGCGGAGGGTGAAACGATATTCCTGGTCAATTCAAATCAAAATCGCGTCATAGACGCAATTGATTTCAAGGGAATGTCAAACAGCGTATCTGCCGGGCGTTATCCGGACGGCGGACCGCTGCATTACGCACTGGAAACACGCACGTTTGGAGGTCCTAACAGCAAACCCAAGCGCTGGGCGGTGGTCATAAACGAAATCATGTACAATCCGATTTCAGGTGATGTAAATGATGAGTATGTGGAAATTTACAATCGTTCCGGAGCGCCGTTCAATTTGAGCGCATGGGCATTCACCAACGGCATACAATTCGTTTTCCCTGCCAACACAATAATGCCAGCCAATGCATACTGGGTTGTCGCGAAAAATCCGCAGCATCTCATGAGCATCCATACCAATCTCAACACGGCGAACACTTTCGGGCCTTATACCGGCACGCTGGCAAATGGCGGAGAGCGGCTTACATTATCGGCGGCGGATTACGATGTTGTCACGATAAGCAACCAACAAGTCAATTTGCGGCTCAATGTTATTGCAAGTGAAGTTGTGTACCGGGACGGCGGCCGTTGGGGATTTTGGAGTGACGGCGGCGGTGCCAGCCTGGAACTGATTGACCCTGAAGCCGACACTTATCTGCCCGGGAACTGGGCCGACAGCGACGATACCGGCGAGAGCCGCTGGACTGATATTGAATATACCGGGCCGCTTGGGGAGACTTTGGGTGAACAGGTCAATGGCAGCCTTATCATTATGCTCCAGGGCGTTGGCGAGTGTCTGGTGGACGAAGTTGAGGTGAGGGCAAATGGCGGGCCAAATCTTGTAATAAATGGAGGCTTCGAAAATGGAATGGAAGGTTGGAGCGCCCAGGGCTCGCATGATTTCTCCACCGTTGAGAACCGACCGTTTGCAGGCAATCGCAGCTTGCACATTCGGGCTGGCTCACGCGGTGACAATCAATCCAATCGAATTCTTTCAGCGCCGCTGTTGCGCCCGATTCCAACCAATGCCGTTGTTACATTGCGGGCAAAAGTCCGCTGGCTGCGGGGGCATCCTGAGCTTTTGTTGCGTCTGCATGGCGGGGGCGCGGAGGCCTTTGGATGGATGGAGCTGCCGCGCAAGCTGGGGACTCCCGGCGCTCCCAACAGCCGGCTGGTGGCCAATGCTGGGCCGGGCATCTATGATGTGAAACATTCGCCGATTTTGCCTGCAGCAGGCCAGCCGGTTGTTGTCTCTGCGCGGGCTGTTGACCCGCAGGGGGTTTCGTATGTCAACCTTGTTTACCGTGTGGAACCGGCCACCAACTATACGGTTTTGACCATGTGGGATGATGGCACTGAAGGCGACGAAGTGGCCGATGATGGTATCTATAGCGCTACAATCCCCGGACAACCTGATGGCACAATTGTGGCGTTTTTCATTGAGGCAGTGGACGGCCGGGGCGTACGCAGCACTTTTCCGGCAGATGTTTTTCCGCCAGCAGGACTTGACCGCTGCTGGCCTGTTGACGCGATGAGCCGAGAGCTGGTGGTGCGCTGGGGAGAAATCCAGTTGCCGGGCGATTTCGCCACTTACCATCTATGGATAACCAGCGCAAACTCAAACCGCTGGCGCATTCGCGCGCCCATGAACAACACCGAGCTTGACGGGACTTTTGTTTATAACAATTACCGGGTTATTTACAACGCGTTGCCTTTGTTTTCGGGCAGTCCGTGGCATCGCACAAATGCAACAACCGGCCCAACCGGCCCAAATCGTGTGGATTATGAAATGAATTTTCCGCCTGATGACCAATTGCTTGGGGCGACTGATTTTCTTTTGCTCAATCCCGGCAACGCAGAAATCAGTTACATAACTGACTTGAGCGCCATGGCCGAGCAGACTTCCTACCACATTTTGCGCGGCATGGGTCTTGTTGAAAACCACCGGCGTTATGTTCATTACTTTATCAATGGCAGCCAGCGCAGCACCACGCAGCAACGGGCGGGCAACTTTATTTTTGAGGACGCCCAGCAGCCAAACGGCGACATGATTGAGCAGTGGTTCCCGGATGCGGCTGGCGGGCAGTTGTTCAAGGTTGAAGACTGGTTTGAATTTGGGACGAACGGCTTTGATGTTTTGGCGCATCGTGACGCTGACTTGCCGCGGCGAACAGTCGTGATTGATGGAACGCCAACGCTTGTGCCCGCGCCATACAGGTTCATGTACCGCAAACGCTCGGTAGGCGTTGGCAACTCGGCAAACGACTATTCGCAAATCTTCGCCCTGATTAACGCAGTCAGTCCGGCTGAAAATCCGGAAAGCGACAAGGTTGCCCCGGCGGCCCTCAGCGCAGTGGTGGACTGGGAGCAGTGGATGCGGGTGTTTGCCGTGCAGCGCGCTGTTGGCAACTGGGACAGTTTTGGCTGGGCGCGCGGCAAGAATGATTATCTTTACAAACCACCCGTAGGGCCTTTTGCGCACATGACATGGGACATAGATTATTGCCTTGGACTTGGGCAACCTGCTGACGCGCCTCTTTTTGAGTCACATGACTCGCGCATCCGCGCCATGTTTAACACGCCTGAAATAGTCCGCGCTTACTGGCGCGCTTTTGCGGATTTGGTCAACGGCCCGTTTAGCAATGCATCACTGGATCCGTTTATTGACGCGCACGCCGCCGCTTTGCTGGCCAACAACGTCAACATTGACCTGGATGCGGTGCAGTCCATTAAAAATTACATCCGCGACAGGCGCGCCTTTTTACTCGAACAACTGGCCACCGTTGTAGTGCCGTTTGCGATCACCGGTCCGGCCCAGTTTACCACCAATGACAATTTGCTAATCATCACAGGCACGGCCCCGATTGAAGTTAAAACGCTGACCTTAAATGGCTCCGCCTATCCTTATTCCTGGACAACCCCGACAAACTTTGAAATGCGCGTGGTGCTTCACTCCGGAACGAACGAGTTTCGCATCCAGGGATTGGACCGTTTTGGAAACCTATTGTCCAATGACGTGCAGACACTGAGTGTTGTTTTTGACGGCCCTGAGCCGCAGCCGGTTGGGTCTCTGATCATCAGTGAGCTCATGCTTTTTGCAGGAACAACAGGCTCGCAGTTTGTCGAAATAATGAATTGTTCATCGAACAGTTTTGATTTGTCCGGATGGCGGATTGATGCCATCAACCATATCTTTCCTGCTGGCTCGATTGTAACCAACCGGCAAATAATCGTACTTGCAAACAATGCTGCAGGCTTTAGAACCGCGTGGCCGGGTGTTCCAATTTATGGCGTATTCAACGCCACGCTTCCGTTGCAATCCACGAGGCTGGCGTTGGTGAAACCCGATTTGGTCAGCGACACTGTGGTTGATGTTGTCCCGTACGAAATAGGCTACCCATGGCCGGCATCAACCAACGGGGTGTCATTGCAACTAATTGACGCCAACCAGGACAATCAGCGACCGGCAAATTGGGCGGTGGATATGGCGGCGCGCGCCACGCCAGGAGTTTCCAATTCTGTTGCTCATTCTCTTCCGACATTTATTCCACTATGGCTGAATGAATTGCAAGTCGAGAGCCTGTCAGGGCCGCTTGATAACATGGGCGAGGCTGAACCGTGGGTGGAAATTTACAATGCCGGGACCGAGCCTTTGAGTCTCGATGGCTATTACCTTGCCAATAATTTCACCACAAACCTTTTGCAATGGCCGTTTCCGCAAGGAACTGTTCTGGCTGGGGGCGCGCACATGGTTGTGTGGATGGATGGCGAGCCGGAAGAGACAGACATTGACAATCTGCATGCCAGTTTTCGTTTGAACTACGCAGGGCGGCTGGCTTTGACCCGGTTAAATGGCAGTGTGCCGGAGGTGGTTGATTATTTGATTTGGCGCATTCCGTATCCCAATCAATGCTGGGGAAATTATCCGGAAAATGCGCCGGTTTTCCGGGGATTGCTTCAGGACCCGACACCGGGCGCACCGAATATGCGCAGACCTGTGGCAGTGTTGATTAACGAGTGGATGGCAAGCAACAGCTCGGTGCGCGACCCTGCCGACAATGATGCCGATGATTGGTTTGAAATTTACAATGCGGAAACTTTCGCGGTGGATTTGGGCGGCTTTTATCTTACTGATGATCCGCAGGAGCCTCGCAAATACCAAGTGCCGTCCAATGGCCAGTATCGAATCCCGGCGGGCGGTTTTTTGGTTGTGTGGGCCGATGGCGAGACCAATCAAAACCAGATTGGGCGTGCCGATTTGCACGCTTCATTCAAGTTGGCAAGTTCCGCCGGTTCAATCGCGCTGTACGGTCGGGATGGCGCCACGCTTATTGACAGGGTTGACTATGGGCAGCAGGTCAATGACGTTTCAGAGGGCCGTTACAGCGATGGCGCAACGAATCGTTATTTCATGCCGCGGGTGACTCCTCGTGCGGCAAATGTTTTGACGAATTTCAATTCGCACCCCGTTTTTCCCATTCCAACCAATTACGTAACTTACCCGGGCACGGTCAACACTTACACAATCCGCGCAACTGACCGTGATCTGCCGGCGCAAACGCTGACCTACGCAATTGTTTCTGCGCCATCGGTTTCGCAACTCAACCAGTCCGGCCTTTATCGCTGGACAGTTCCCACAAACCAACCTCCGGGTGATTATACTATTACATTGCGCGTGACCGACAACGGCACCCCGCCGCGCAGCGATACGATGTCATTTATCGTTACTGTAATTCCATTGCCAGAAAGCGTCCCTGTGACAAACACAGCTTCTGGGCCGCATCTTTTTGCCGTGGCTGGCCCGTGGCAGCCGATAACTTTCGCCATCGAGAGCCAGCCGGGCCATGCCTACAGGGTTTACTATACGGATACACTTTTCCCGCCGCGCTGGACGCAGTTGTTTCCGGACTTTGTGGCTTCTGGAACAACAGCCAGCATTACTGACACCCCTGCCTCGGCAAGCCGCTTTTACCGGGTGCTGCGAGTGGATTAGAAAAATGCAGGGTAACTGCTGATGTTCGCTTGTATCCGGAGGGCTTGCGTTGGATACCGGTTTTGGATTTGTGTTTCCAGCGGCGCATTAATTTGATAGCTTGGAAATGCTCTTAAACGGCATGAATAGCGCTGAATTACATGTTGTAACCGGGGCATTTGGGTACTCCGGAAAATACATTGCCAGACGGCTGATTGATGCGGGCCATCGAGTCCGTACATTGACCCACTCCATAAACCGGCCAAATCCTTTTGGCGACAAGGTTGAGGTGCACCCGTTCAATTTCGACAAGCCGGACAAGCTGGCTGAGTCTTTGCGCGGGGCAAAGGTGCTCTACAACACTTATTGGGTGCGATTCAATACGAAAGAGTTTACGCAGGCTGCAGCGGTGGCAAACACGCTCAAACTGTTTGCCGCCGCAAAACAGGCGGGCGTGCAACGGGTGGTTCACATCAGTATAACCAATCCATCATTGGATTCACCATTGGAGTATTTTCGAAACAAGGCGCAGTTGGAGAAGGCTTTGCGGGAATCGGGTCTCTCTTATGCAATTCTTCGTCCGGCTGTGTTGTTTGGAAAGGAAGATATCCTGGTCAACAACATTGCATGGACTTTGAGGCATCTTCCTGTTTTTGGGGTTTTTGGCGATGGCAACTACCGCTTGCAGCCCATTTATGTTGAGGATTTGGCGCAGCTTGCCGTGGAGCAGGGGCGTGCCACAAATTCCTGTGTCATTGATGCCATTGGGCCGGAGACATTTGCCTATCGTGACCTTGTGCGGGTGATTGGGGAAATAATTGGCAGGCGGCGTCCGATTGTTTCTGTGCCTCCGGCGCTTGGTTATTTGAGCGCCAGAATAATGGGTTTCTTTTTGAAGGACACCATGTTGACCCGGGATGAAATACGCGGATTAATGTCGAATCTGCTTTGCACAACATCACCGCCAGCCGGAACCACAAAGCTGACGGATTGGGCAAGGACACACGCTGCAACTTTGGGCGTCAGGTATGCCAGTGAACTGGCCCGGCGCAGGTGTCGGGACAAGGCATACACAGAGCTTTATCGCAACAGCCAGGAATCAGAAGAGAACGGAGCCTGAACCGCCATCATTCCCAATTTGCTTTAAGGCGTTGGGTGATGGCATCCAGGAACGATTACGTGGCTTTGCTTGAGGGGCCTCGCACGCGTACGTCCGCTGGCTGAATCTTGTTTTGCGGCAGATTTGGCGCTCGACTTGTCAGAGACTTGAAGACATTTTAACCGAAATTCGATATGAAGAAGCTTGCTTTGCACTTTTTGGCGGCGTGTGCCGTTATGGGATTGGCTTGTAGCATTGCCAAAGCGGCCCCCTGGTCTTTGGAAAAGGCTCAGGATTGGTCTAAAAAGACAGGGTGGTTGGTTGGATGCAATTTCATTCCCAGCACTGCCATTAACCAACTGGAGATGTGGCAGGCTGAAACATTTGACCCGGTAACAATAGACAGGGAGCTTGGCTGGGCGGAGCAGATTGGATTCAACAGCGTTCGTGTATTCCTACACCATCTGGCGTGGAAGCAGGACCCTCAGGGATTTCTTGAGCGCATGGACAAATTTCTGAGTCTTGCCCAAAAGCACAAGATCGGGGTGTTGTTTGTGATTTTCGACAGTTGCTGGGACCCGTTGCCAAAGCCCGGAAAGCAACGCGAGCCGCGTCCGTATGTACACAACTCCGGCTGGGTGCAGGACCCTGGGCGGGAAGTTCTTTTGCATCCGGAGCGGCTTGATGAATTAAAGCCTTATGTAATCGCAGTTTTGACCCGTTTTGCGAATGATTCACGTGTCCATGGCTGGGATTTATTCAATGAACCGGACAATGACAATCGAAACAGTTACGGCGCAAACGGCGAAAAAACCGAGCCACCCAACAAGGCGGCCCTGACATTGCCGTTGCTGCAGCGGGTTTATTCCTGGGCGCGGGAAGTTCCGCTGTCGCAGCCGGTGACGGCCGGGGTATGGATTGGTGACTGGGGCAATCCGGAGCGGCTGTCTGCATTTGAGAAAATTATGCTCGAGCAGTCGGATGTCATTTCATTTCACAACTACGGAAATCTTGAGTCATTAAAAAAATGCATTTCAAACCTGCGTCGTTACAACCGTCCCATTTTGTGCACTGAATACATGGCACGGGCTTCTGGCAGCACCTTTGATCCTAATTTGGGCTATTTGAAAGAGCAGGGGGGTGGGGCATACAACTGGGGCTTTGTGGCTGGGAAAACGCAGACGATTTATCCGTGGGATTCATGGCAGAAAAAGTACACAAATGAACCTCCGGTGTGGTTTCACGATATATTCCGGCCCAATGGCGAGCCATACCGGCAGGAAGAAGTTCGTTACATCAAGAGCATCACCGGCAGGCGATAACAATTTGGCCGTTGAACAAAGCCATCTGCAGTTATTGAAGACGTTGTGAAGTGATGGGCTTAACGTGAACGGGTTTTTTCGACACGTCCATCAAAAAACAGCGCGTTTTTACCCGTCCACGGCCCTTCTTTAATATGAAATGGGGCTGTGTCACCGAGCAGCGGGGTGAACATGCGCCCTCCAAAAATGATTTCCACAATAGAATGTGTTACTGGCGACCAGTCTTCAGGGCGGTCGTATGAGGCGCCATTCAGAAAAAAATTCCATTCGTAACTGGTTTGTTCAACGGGAAAGTATTCGTCATCTTCCGGGCACTTGAAGATGTTTTTTGCCTGGAGATATGGATGGAGGACGGTGGTAATCGGGGTAAGATTGGTTTGAAGGCTGGGCAGTTGCGCGCAGATTGGAAGGCGTTGCTCGTTGTCCTGGACATAAAGCTCCAGCGCAATGCCGAGCTGGCGCAGGTTGCTCAGACATGCTGTGGCGCGAGCCGCGCGTTTACCCCTGCCCAAAACCGGCAGCAACAATCCGGCGAGTATGCCAATAATGGCAATCACAACCATCAGTTCAATCAAAGTGAAACCGTGGTTGATTCGTTTTGTTTTGGAAGATGCAGCGTTGAGCGTCATGGTTTTTGCACTTCGGCCAGAGTTGTCATCAGTTCTATTATAACCGGTGCAGTAGCAGCCCTGTAGCGAACGTCATGTGCGAGGTATTTGGCCGTGGCTTGTTGAACCGAGACGCGGCCGGCTTCCGACTGCAGGGCGGTTCGCAGCGCTTCCTTTTCCTCCGGTGTCATGTTTTTCCTGTAGTCAGCAATCCATTGTGCCATGGCATTGACTGCGCGTGTGCGCCGTTCGGGCTGCATTCGGTTGACCAGAATTTGCAGCCCCTCAATGTGGCCGACATTAAAAAAATCCATGAATGCGCGCTGCCGGTTTTTTGGCTCGGAAAGCGGGCCGTAACGCAATTCGAGGAATTGTTCCACCGGGCGCTCGCGGTCGCGGACTCTTGCGGCTGCCTGCAGATCGAGGATTGCCTCCATTGGGGTGTAATTGTGGAAACGGTGATTCCACCACCATGCGCCCGCCGCAATAATGGCAAGCGCCAGCACCACGAGTCCGATTACCAATCGTTTTTTGCCGCCGGTTTCCATCGTGATTACATTACCGCATTTGATTGGTTTTTTCAGGGATTTTTTGGCTCTGGCTTGAGTTCATCCAGAAAACGCGCCAGTTCACGATAGGTCAGCCATAATTTTTGGTTGAGGGCGCTCAATACGCCAAGTTCACCTTTTGAACGAACCCGCCGGGAATAGGTTCTGAAAAGTTTTTCCAAAGGAGCCTTTTTCAAAGATTCGCGCGCCGTGGCTATCTCGGCGCTTAAATCTGTGTTGGTTACTTCCCCCCTCAACCAGCGATCTTTGAGGTGATAGGCTTCTTCCAAAGAGCGGCTGACTTCGTCCAGTTGCATGGCAAACTCAAGATTCGCCAAAAGCCAGTCCAAATTGGCCTTGTGTGCAGGGTCAGCGGTTTGTTCCATAAGTGTGCGCAACCGGCTGGCGAAATCGTTCAATTGCACCCACAAATCCAACGGCATCCGGCCCCAGGATGGGTCATAGGGATAATACTCGGGGGAAATGACGGCGCTGAATTTCTGGTCTTTGTCCATCGCGCTCAGCCATGGGGCCACGATTGCGGCGGCGGTTTTGCCGAATTGCTGTTCGCAGTAGCGAAGGTAAAACTCTTCGACAGTGGGGGCGGCATTCGGATTGCGCGCGAACTCGGCAAAGGCCACCATGTTTGGTTGAATATCCTCGGTGCGCCAGTGGATGGCCAGGACGCCATTAAGTTTCTGTTCCTGGGCCAGACGCAGTTGCTGGCGCAGCAAAGAGACACGCGGCTGCAAATGCCAGAGGTGCAAGTCGCCCTCCAGCCACGGGATGGCCCAAACCTCGCGATTTTTCGCAATCTCGGCCATGTCTGACGGCTGCGGTTGAGTGCCTTGCCCCGGATTTAGGCACGAAAAAACGATATCCTTGGGCAAAGCCCGGTCCAGCCCCCGCAGAGTCAATGGCAATTGCCCGCTGCCACCCCATCCACTGATGGCAAGGCGCACCCGCGGCGCTTTCAGCTTGAGATAATCGTATGCCTGCCGGATGTAGGCGAGCGCCCACAATCCTGTAAAGGCCACGTAGTCATTTTTGGCGTCTTTGAAATGCTCGATATTTTGCTGAATCACTTTTTGAAATGACGGGCCAATCATCGGGTTGCCGACGTTCATCGAAAACTCGTGAAGCCAGAGCCAAATCCAATCTATGTCCGGGTAGGCACGGAGAATATCGTCAAGGGCTATGCGCAAAATTTCGATGTTTGCTGAATGTGTCGGGTCCGGGCTTTGTGTTCCGCGTATGAATGTTCCCGGTGGCGTGATTGAAGCAAGCTCAGGAGGATGAATGCCGAATTCAAAGCCAATGGCAACTTTGATTCCCCGTTCGTGAGCCAGTGCAATGACTTTTCGCATCAGAGCCTGCGCTTGTTCGTATCGTTCAGCATTTGTGCGTGGCAGAACTGCGCAACGGCTTCCGAATGCGGCCGCCCCGGACGGCAGTTTGAACAGCTTTGCAGTGTCGAAAACAAAATTTGACACGGCCAGCGGGCGGTAGCCCCAGCGGGCTGTCAGAGATGTGTCGAGCGCAGCTTCGGGCAGGACATCCCGATACTGAATTCGTATGAACGGCTCGACGTAGGGACTGTAACGCTCCGCGCCGCCTGTGTAACAATGAAACGCGATGTAATTCAGCCCCTGGGCTTTCATCTGGTCGAGGTATTTCACATAATCTTCCTCGTCCCATGCGGTTGGGCCGCTCAGAAAATTATGCCAGGGCAACAACCCGCGAATGGCGAATGGAGATTCGGGGCTGGCTGCAGGAAGCACGGCCGAGGCCAGGAAAAAGCCAAGCAGGAAACAGGCGCGTTTCATGGTTGCATTTGACCGCAAAACTTGGGCGGGGGCAACAACGAATCAACTTTTGTGGCCGCAGGGGAGGGCGTCCCTATTTTCCCTGTGTGTCGTCCTTTGGCGGCGGCTGCGAGAGCGGACGGCTCACGTGCGCGAGGCGATTTCGCAGCAAGTCTGCGCGGATGATGTCCCTCTCCTCCGGTGTCAATGCGCCGGCAACATGTTTCTGCAAATGCGCCGGTTGAATGAGCAGAAAAAGCTCGTTGACCAGACCTGAATCAGCATCGGGAAACAATCCAAAATCCACTCCCAAGCGCATCAGAGAGAGGAGGTTCATGGCTTCTTTAGATGAAATGGTATGCGCATTGGACAAGATGCCGAAAGCACGGCCGATGTGATTTAGCAGCATTTTGGGATTGCGCTCCCAGAGGACGGCGCGCGCATTCTCCTCCTCTTCGATGATTTGATGGAGAGCTTTTTCGAGCCGGCCGATTATGCGGGTTTCGGACTCGCCGAGAGTGATCTGGTTGGACACCTGAAATATGTTGCCGGAAGCGTCAGTTCCCTCGCCATACAGGCCGCGCACAGCGAGGCCCAGTTGGCTGACTGCCTCTATGATTTTGCCCATATGTTCGGTGAACACCAGTCCGGGCAGATGCAACATGGCGCTGACCCGGATGCCGGTGCCGACATTTGTTGGGCAGGCGGTCAGATAGCCAAGCCTCGGGTTGAACGCATACGGCAGCCGCTCTTCAAGCTCGCTGTCAACGTGGTCAATCAGTTCCCATGTTCGCCTGATTTGCAGTCCGGGAGCCAATGCCTGCATTCGCAAATGATCTTCTTCATTGATCATTACCGATATTGTCTCTGCCTTGTTCAAGACGAGGCCGCTGCCGGCGTTTTTTGCTGCATGTTCACGGCTGATGAGATGCCGTTCCACCAGAAGTTGCTTTTCCATGCTGCTGAGGGCGTCCATCGGAGCCGAAAAATGCTCGGCCATTTCCGGCAGGTTTTCCACGGCTGGCTGGATTAATTCCAGCGCCCGCTGGCGGTCAGCCTTTTTGGCCCAGCCGGGAAATGGCATGCCGGCAAGATTCCGCGCAAGACGCGTGCGGCTGGACATGACAATACGATCAAGCGGGCCGCGCTGTCTGGCCGATTGCTCAGGTGAAATTAAGAATTCGTCGAGATTCATGGAAAGGCATCGGCTACTGGTCCTTGGGCTTGACCTGTCCCGGAGCGGCCTCAAGGCGTTTGATTTCATCGCGCAACACGGCGGCCTGCTCGTAATTTTCCGATGCAATGGCCTGTTTGAGTTGCTGCTGCAGCTCCTTGAGGCGCTCAGTGACAACAACGGCGGTTTGCAGGCCCCTTGGGACTTTGCCCACGTGCTTCAGACCCTTGTGCATTGCGCGCAACAGTTCGTCCAACTCCTCGCCAAAGGTTTCATAGCAGGTGGCGCAGCCCAGACGCCCTGCTTTTTTGAAGTCCGCCTGTGTGAAACCGCACTCCGGGCATCGCCATTCATTTTCTGGAGTTGATGGTTTGCTTTGCTTGGCAGGTGCAAGGCCCAGCCCAAGCAGCAAATCGGCCTGTGTAAAGCCTGCCGGATCGGTGACCCCACGTTCTCTGGCGCAATCCTCGCACAGATCAACCTTGAGGACCTTGTCTTCGATGATCTCCGTCAGGAAAACGGTGGCCTCCTTTTTTTTGCATACGCTGCACAACATAGCTGTCAGAATATCGGCTCGCCGGAGGCTTTCGTCAATTCTCTATAGCGCTCAATAAGTTTCCATGTGATCGGGCCGGGCTTGCCAGAGCCGATTACCCGCCCGTCAATTTTAACAACCGGCACCAATTCGGCGCCTGTGCCGGTAAGGAAACATTCGTCGGCATTGTACAAATCGTAGCGGGTAAGGTTTTGTTCAATTGTTTCCAACCCTTCCTTTCGCGCCAGTTCGAGCACAACCCCGCGGGTTATGCCGTAGAGCGCTCCGGCAGACAGCGGCGGCGTCAACAAACGCTGTCCGCTGGCAATGAAAATGTTGTCGCCTGTGCACTCGGCCACAAAGCCTTCGGCGTTGAGCATGATGGCCTCTTCCACGCCGGCTATGTTGGCCTCTATTTTGGCGAGAATGTTGTTCAGGTAATTAAGCGATTTAATGGCCGGATTGATTGCATTGGACAGATTGCGCGTTGTGGCCACTGTTACAATTGCCATCCCCTCCTCATACATTGAGGGCGGGTACAATTGGATTTTGCCGGCGATTATGATGACCGCCGGGTGGCTGCAACGATTTGGGTTCAGTCCGAGAGTCCCTTCGCCGCGCGTTACCACAAGTCTGATATAACCGTCGCGCAGGCGGTTCTTGCGGCAGGTCTCAATGACTGCGCGGGTCAATTCTTCGCGGCTCATTGGAATTTCCAGCATTATCGCCTTTGCAGAGCGATAAAGCCGCTCGATGTGCTCGGCCAGCTTGAATACGCGCCCGTGGTAGGCACGGATGCCCTCAAAAACCCCGTCCCCATACAGCAGACCGTGGTCAAAAACTGAGATTCTCGCGTTTTTCGCGTCGTAATATTTTCCGTTGATGTAAACCTTCATTTGCAAAAACCTTGCGTCCAAACTACGCCACCTTTCCCGGCAGCGCAATAACAGATTTAATTCGTGAACTGTCCAACCTTGCGCGTGGAAAGCAGTCCTTCAATGGGTTGTTATTTCCCTTTAGCCAGCCAGCAATCCAGAGACTGTTAGTATGGCATCACTGGTCTTGAGTGACGCGGAAGAACAGGCGGTTGCTTTCCGTTGATGGGACGTAACGCCATTTCCAGTCACCCGGATTGGTTGTGAGGATGGAGGTCCAGTTGGTGAAGTTGCCCGATGAGTAAAGGGTCAGTGAAGTTTGCGGCGAGAGATTGGTGAAAGTCAGCAACGGCAGACCGTTGGTGCGGCCGGATACCGCCAGGATTTCGCCAAGCACGGTGAGGCTTGCGACACGGCTGGTGACGGCACAGGCGGCGTTGGTAATTACCAAGCTGTAATAACCGGCATGCGCATTCTGCAGGTTGGTTAGCGACAAGGTGGAGTTGGTTGCGCCTGAAATAATGTTGCTGTTGAAGTACCATTGATAGACGAGGTTGCTGCCGGCGACTGTGGCAGTTAAATTCAGATTGATGCCTTTATGGACTACCCAATCAGGCGGTTCAGCAGCTATGCGCGGCGGGAATGTCAGCCCGAAGTGGTTGTTAAACCAGACTTTGACGCTGTTGGTGCCGTAGTTGGCGGCGGCAATATCAATTTGGTTGTCACGGTTGAAGTCAGCCGCCACCAGCGCAACTGGATTCTGGTCCAGGGTGAAATAGACTCCCGGGTCTCGATAGTAATTGGTGAATCGGCCCTGGCCGTTGCCCGGAAGGATTGTCAAGGCGTTGGCTGACTGGTCGGCAACCGCCAAATCAAGTTTGCCGTCCTTGTCAAAGTCTGCCGTGAGAATTGCGGCTGGTTGAACGCCGAAAGCGTAATTTGTCAGGAGACCCAGACTGCCGCCGGTGTCGGCCAAAAAGATGCTCAGGCTTGCGCTGCCGCGATTGACAACAGCTACATCAGCACGGCCGTCTCCGTTGAAATCGCCGGCAGCCACAGAAACCGGGTTGGTGCCTACTGAATAGTTTACGGCGTTAGTAAAGCCGCCCGTGCCGTTGCCCATTAATACGCTTAGTGAGCGACTACCCTGGTTGACGGCCAGAAGGTCAGGTTTGGAATCACCATTAAGATCGGCAACGGCGATGGCTATTGGGTTTGATTGGACGTTAAGGGTCACGGCATTTGAGAAGCTGCCGTTGCCTGTGCCCCAGAGGATGCTGAGATTTGTGGTGGCATTGTTTGCCACGGCCAAGTCAACGCGGTTGTCCAGATTAAAGTCACCGGTGATTAGTCCCACAGGATTGCTGCCGACGGTTTTGTTGGTGAGCCATGTAAAATTGCCTGTACCATCGCCGAGCCAGACGCTGACAATCCCCAAGCTAAAGTGGGCCACAGCCAAATCGAGTTTGCCGTCCTGGTTAAAGTCAGAAAGGGCGACGGAAGATGGCTGGTTGGAAACGGCCAGTGATATGGCGGCGGAGAAATTAGTGCCTGTGCTGTCTGTCAATAACAGGCTGACGGTTGAACTTGCGTAATTTGCAACGGCCAAATCCGGTTTGGCATCGCCATTTATATCGCCGGCGGCCAAAGCATACGGCTGGGTCCCGGCGGTCAGGGATTTGCCGCCGTCCAACAGGTATGGCGTGACTTCGTTGACAGGGGTGACTGTCAGGCTGACTGTATAAACCGCCGAAGTAATAAGGCCATCAGAGGCGCGGAAGCTGAAGCTGTCGGTGCCGTTGAAATTGGTTATTGGGGTATAAGTGCGGGTGTTTCCCGAGCCGGATAATGCGCCATAGACAGGGTTGGTAACGATGGTATAGGAGAGGCCGGCAGTGCCGAGGGTGATATTTGTTGCAGTATCCTCAATTGCTGTAATTCCAAAGGAACTGAGAGTTGCCACGGTGAGATTTGCCGCGGAACTGGTAACGGCTCCATAATTATTGGAAATGACCACTGAATATGCTCCGGAATCCGATGTGCTGAGATTGCTTAAAGCGTAGGAGGCATTGGTTGCGTTGGGGATATTGTTGCTGTTAAACCGCCATTGGTATTGCAGCGGAGCGTCGCCCGTTGCGATTACATTGAAAGTGTGACTGCTGCCGGCCAGCGCCACGCGATTGGTGGGTTGCGACGAGATGGCAGGAGGGCCGCTAATGCCAAGGGTTGCCACGGCGCTGGTGACAACACCGCCAATATTGCTTACCACCACGCTATAGCTGCCGGCGTTTGTGACTGAAACATTCGACAATACAAGGGATGAATTTGTGGCTCCTGGAATCAAGGATGCTTCCTTGCGCCACATATAGACCAGATTGGTGCCCACTGCGCTGACTGTGAACGCAACATTTGTGCTCGGCGGGACAGTCTTGCTTGTCGGATGTGCCGTAATGGCAGGAGGGGGAACGAGCTGGTAGTTAATACGCGCAGTGCCGCGTGCGCCCGCCTTGCCGTCTATGGCAATGTAGTAAACTATGTCTGCGGCTGTGGTGAACGAGACCTGACTGAGGCCGCCGCCAAGGCTGTCATCGTCACAGGCCACACTGCGCAGGTCTTCAAAGCCTGACGGCGGCAGGTTGCCGGCCACATCGTACACGGCCAGAACGGTGTCAAATGTGCTGTTGGATGTATTGATTATAAGTGTGCCGTTGGTTGGCGCCTGATAGGAGAACCACTCGGAGGCTCCGCCGGCAATTCCGCAATGGACAGGCTCGCCTGGTTCCGTTGTTGAGGCTGAAGTATTGAATATCTGTGTGCCAGTGAAACCACTGGCAGGGCCGGTGGCCCGGCGCAGGTTGCGGGAGCCGGGGCCGATGTTTCCAGTTTGCTGCAAGTGGCGGAAATTATTAGTATTGAATGAATCGAGGAAACTGTCCCTGGCTGCAATGCGGGAATCTGGAACACCATCAATTTGATTAATCTGCAAGTCTATGGTACGCTCGACAACTAAATTTGTTCCACGATAAGCAACGACTTTCCACAAACCAACTTGTTGGTCGGAGAGGTTTGTTAATTGCAGTGTGTTCTGGTTCGAGGCAATAACGCTGTCAAAGAACAGCCATTGAATTTCGACGTCAGGAGCGTTTTCCAACTCCAGGTGGAATGACGCTGTGTCGCCAATCGCAGCGTTGGTGTCAGTGGGTATTGAAATGATATCTGGTATGCGCTGGTCTGTAACATCCAGCCACCAATGCAGCACAACAATGCCGGTGGCATAACCGAAGCCGTCTATGGCGATTTTGAAAATATCGCCTGGTTCAACATTGAACCTGACTTCATTAATGGTAATCCCGGCCGGGCTTTCATTGTTGGCGCGAAGTGTAAGGTTGGAGATTGTGTCGCCGGTATAAACTGCCAGCAGGGCGGGGAATGAGCTGCCCTCGATACTGACATGGCCGATGCCGCCGGCCATGGGCTGCCAGCCGAACCAGACGGAATTTGTGCCACGTTTTCCGGCGTGAACAGGTTCGCCTGGCTCGCGCGTGGCGCCGATGTTGTTTCCGCGTCCTAGTCCCTGAAGTGAGTTTGTGATAACGAGGTCAGCAAAGTTATCAGCCAGCGGCAGGGTATCAAGTTGTGGCTGAATCAGTGTTTGTCTGCTGATGGCTGCTCCAATGTAATTGCCGGCACTGCACCAATAGGTGCCCGATTCTTCGGGTTTGAACGCGGAAATTACCAGTGTTTGATTTGTTGCATTGCGAAGCGGTTTTCCGTTGCGGAACCATTGGTAGTAAATGGGATAGCTTCCAGTTGCAACGCAACTAACACTTACAGGCTGGCCCGGAGTAGCCTCAATGAACGGCGGTGGCTCTTGAACAATTATCGGCGGCGACAGGACTGTGAGCGTTGCAGGAGCGCTTGTCACTGAACCATAGACATTGGCAATGACAACAGAATACTCGCCGGCATTTTCGCGTGTAACATGCTCCAGTTCGAGGAATGGTTCGATGGCACCCGGCAAATCCACGCCGTTAAAACGCCATTGGAATTCGAACGGCTCCGTGCCCGCCAGTGCTATCGAGAAAAACGCTTCTCCACCCAGCGCAACAACCTGGCTGGCTGGTTGGCTGATTATAATTGGCGCCGAACGCACGTCCAAATGCGTCCATGCTGACACCAGACCGAAGCGATTGGACACCACAACCATAAAGTCGCCGCTTTGCAAAGCATTGACATTGGTTAAAAGGAGCGTTGCATTTGTGGCTCCGGGAATCGGCCTCATACCCCATTCAATGCTCCCAACCGGTTGAATAGCGAACTGGTTGAATCCTGCACCTGAACCGGAAGGAGGTTCCTGTTCGCCATCCGTTGCTGTGGCAGTTGCTTTTGAATACCATTGGTAAAAGAGCGGCTGGGCGCCGGCGGCAGTGACTGAAAACGTCACATCTTCGCCTGAATTGGCGACTTTACTTTCCGGAAATTCAACGATAAATGGAGCTTCACCAAGTGTAACGCTTGCATTTGAGCTGATTGCAAATCCAAATTGGTTGGTTACTCTTACATGGTAAACGCCTTCATCTGCAGGGTATATGCCATGGAAATAGATGGCGTTGTTTGTTTCGCCCGGCAGTGGCATTCCGTTTTTAAACCATTGGAATGTCAGATTGCCATCCCCCTCAACTTCCACATCCATTATCGCAAACCGTGACTGGTCGCCGAATATGTCCTGTGGTTGTCTTGTGATTCGTGGAGCAGTTGCAATCTTGAAATCACTAAATTCTACCTGTACACGTTTTGTTTCATCAAAACCGCCGGCGATTGCAAGGCCAACCTGCACATTGGCATTTGCCGGCAGGAAAATGTTGTCCCTGCTCAATAACACCCAATTCGTTTTGTCCGTGCTGAAATAAGCGGAGATAACTCCACCTGAACGCGCCAGCCGCAGCCATAGGAAGTCCGGATGATAATCCTCAGGATTTTGCGCCACCGGCAGGACTTCAAAAGGCCGTCCGCTGGCCCATGGATTGCCAGCGGAGTAGGTGCCTGGCCGGCTTCGCGTTGCAACCAATAACCGCCCGTCAGCCGAGAGGTTTGTGCGAAGCAGTCCAATCATCCAGAACGAGTCTGATGGGGAGGTGCCGGTCCTTAGCATCAAGCCGGCATGGAAAAGTCCTTCGGCTATGACTCTGTCCAATTCAACCTGCATGTCGAAGTCCCCTTGCACTGTTTGCGACAGGAACGTAAGCGAATCATTGGTTGCGCCAAGACCACGGCCTTGGTGCAAAATTTCGAAGTCATCAAACTCGGGCATGAACACATCGCTGTATGGGACTGTGCCGATGCTGCGCAGGATCAGATTTGCAGTCTTCCCTTGTTGCCAGGAGCTGCCGACATTGCGAAGGAATGATATGTCTGCCATGTCCTGAGCAAGCACCCAGAATTTACCGGAAATTGTTCTATTTAACACAAGCGACAGGCGGGTTGGGCCGGGCCGGCTTGCTCCCGACAATACAGTTGAAGAACGTTCAACAACCTGTGTTACACTGATTGCCGTGCCGTCAGGCTGATAGACAAAATAATTAGACGGGTTCAAGGACGTTGCCGGGTCAACGAACTCGTTAAAGCGGATATCCACCCATTTTCCATTGAGGCTGTTGGCGGAGATCAGGAATGGCGGCTCGGTGTCCATCTCGATTATTAGATAGGCCGGCTCGCTTACCACAACCCCTGTGATGTTGCTAACCACAACGAAATATTCGCCGGCGAATTGAGGGCTGGTGAATGGCGCGAAAACAGGCTTGTCCGCTCCTGGAATAATTGCGCCATTCCAATACCATTGGTAGGAAATCGGTTCAGCTCCTGAAGCCACCACGCGGAAAAATGCAGGCTGGTTTTCCACCACTTCAATATTTTCAGGCTGTTCCTCAATGAACAAGTTGGCTATCACATCCAACCGGACTGGAACGCTGAACAGTGAGTCCAACGGATTACTGACCAACACTTGATACCAACCCTGATCCTGGGTTGTCACATTGTTGATTGTGTAAGTGTTGTTTGTGGCGCCGGGTATTTGAATGCCGTCCTTAAACCATTGGTAGGTTATAGGTTCGTCACCGGAGGCTTCGACTTCAAAGTTAACAGACTCGCCTGCGTTTACAACGGTGTCCATCGGCTGGCGTTCGATAACAAGTGAAATAGTCGGCTCGAAATGCACTTGATCCACCCAGCCGGCATCTGCGCCTGCTGACCCAGATGCGTTTTTCGTGTAAGACCAGGACAAGATTTGGTGGCCCGGCGGGATGTTGACAGTGACTTTCTGCCAAGTGGTTTCGCCGGAGATTCGTTCAACCATTGTGCCATTGGTGGAAAATGTGAGCCAATCGGCATTGGTTTCGGAAGACACCCGCCACCAGAATGAAAGTTTGCCTGGACCATAGACGGCAGTTTCGAGCACTGTTTCGCCACCATCGCCAATCGAGCCACTAACTGCTGCATCTATTTGATCATAGGTTTGATCCCTTTGAGGCGTCCAGGGAACTTCCCCATAACTGTACCACGACAACTTTGAGTCATCCAAAGCGGCTTCCAGGGATAATTCCGTGGAAACTGTAACCAACGCCACATCACTTGTTACAACACCGGCTGGGTTTGAAACCACAACCCGGTAAGGCCCGGCTTGGTTTGTGGTAATGTTGTTCAAAACGAGCCATGCGTTTGTAGCATCCTGTATCGGCAACTCCTGAAACAGCCATTGATAATTGAGCGGTTCGCTGCCTGTGACTTGAACATTTAGATAAACGTAATCCCCTGCTACTGCAGCCTGACCAGTTGGCTGAAGAATGATGACGGGCGCAAGCCATTTGCCGGCTTCATCAGCTTGATAGATGGCCTGAATCTCTGAGTCGCTCAAGGCGCGTTGGTAGATGCTTAATTCATCAACAATGCCGAAGAAAGCAGCGGTTGGAGTGCCGCCACCCCAACTGACGCCGATATTCAGCGGTCGTCCATTGTTTGCGGGCGTGCTTAATGGGGCGCTGCCATGCAAGACTCCATCAACATAAAGCTTCAGATTGTTTCCATCCCAAACGCCGGCAAGATGATGGAATAATGAATCCAGCAAACCATTTGTGGAAGTTACAGCGACAAAATTACTATTGCCTTGCCCGCCTATTCCCATCAGGAAAGTTACTTGACCGCTGCTGCTGTCGCCATTGAAACCCCAGCCAGTGGAATCAACCCACCCAAGCGATTTATCCACGATGGCAAAATTGCTGGCAACCGGAGAACCCCTCATCCAAAATTCAACTGTAAATCCAGTGGCTTGCGGATTGAGAGCAGGGGCATTGGGGATTGAGACGAAGTTGTTTTCATAACCATTAAAGAAAAATCCATAGCCAACCTTGCCTGGGTCAAACATCACCAGGCCTTGCAAGGTTCCGTGGTTGTTACCGATTGAGTCCAGGGCGTCAAATTCACCACGCCACCATGCTACAAGGCCGGGTGGTGGAGCCATGCGGTCCAATATAGTCACAGTTGACACGCTGCTGGTCGCAACCCCGTAAGCATTGCTGACAACTAAAACGTAGTCACCGGCATCAGACAGTTTCGCATTGTTTAAGAATAAATAAGGGGAATTTGCTCCGGGGATATCCACGCCGTTTTTACGCCATTGGAAATAAAGCGGAGGCGTGCCATCAACCCAGGGATGTAAATTTAATTGTTCCCCAACAAACAAAGTGAATTGTTGTTGCTCAGAATAAACTTCTGGCGGCTTGCCGGTTACTGTCACGCGCGCAACGTCGCTTGTAACAACTCCAGCAGTATTGCTTACCACCACCCAATAGTTTCCACTGTCTGTCAATTGGACGTCTGTCAGGGTTAGTGTGGCAGTCCAAGAGTTGGACAAGGTTGACTGGCCACCGCCAATCTGACTGCCATCACGATACCATTGAAATACGGGTTCGGTGCCGTAAACAATACATTTAAGTTCAACAGTCTGACCAACGAATGCAGTGCGGCTTTCGGGATGCAGGGATATAAGCGGATCGGGTGTTGTGCCTTCCGTGAAAACGACTTGATCCAGCCACCCGGCATCAGCGCCTTGGCTTACGGAGATGTCTTTGGAGTAAACCCAGGAAATGGATTGCAGACCGTTGGTGATTGGGAAAGCACGGAACTGCCAACCAACCTCGCCGGATATTTCAGCCTCCTTCACGCCTCCAATGTAAAAAGCCAATTTGTCATACCCTGATTCTGAAGATACCTTCCACCAAAAGCGTAACGTGCCCGGGCCGGTTACGGTTGTATTGAGAGCACTCGACATGTTGTCAGAAATTGCGCCACTTTGGGCTGCATCAATTCCGTCATGGGTGACATTTGTTTGCGCCTGCCATAGGGCTGAGCCTGATGTCGTCCAAATCAGGGAAGGGGCATCCAGCGCTTCCGGCAAATCCAGTGGATGAATTACCGTCAAAGTTGCGGACTGGCTGTCCACGCTGCCAGCGGGATTGGAGACGCGGACAAAATAGATGTTGCCATTGTCAGAATCAGTAGTTGAAGGAATTTGAAAGACTGGATTGGTCGCTCCGGGGATGGGGAAACCGTTGACAAACCACTGGAATTGGAGTGGTTTGGCGCCATCGGCCACCACACCAAATGAAGCCGGTTGACCGATTGCAACTGTCTGGCTTGTTGGGTGCATCGTGATGAACGGCGGGCCGGCTATGCTTTCTACAAACCAAGTTGACCCGTTCAGGTAACCTTCCGTCACGAAGCCCCGGGCGCGGATGGTTGAATTGGTGGGAAGTGAGAGTCCAGTCAATTGCCAACCACCGGCAATGCGGGTTCCAGAGCCTAGATTTTGCCAAATTGTTCCGCTGAAAGTTTCAAAAATTGTCCGCCAAACTTCGGGGCCAGTGCCGCCACGAAGCCAGGTGATTGTTGAACCATCAAAACTAAGCGATTCAGTTGCTGGACTATTATTATTAAGCCGACCGATGTATGAACGGCTTTGCCCGCCAAGTGTGTCGAACCATCCGCCCACCAGAATCTTGCCATCTGATTGCAAGGCAATGGAGTAAATAACATAACTCGATCCCGGATTGAATGAAGGATCAACAGTCCCATCAGGATTAAGCCGGCCAATGTATGCGCGGCTTTGTCCACCAAGCGTTGTAAAGCCACCGCCTACAAGAATCTTTCCGTCCAGTTGTACGGCGATTGAATTTACGATGCCATCAGCCCCTGGATTGAAGTTGAGGTCAACCGTGCCATCAGTATTTAACCTGCCAATGTATGCGCGGCTTTGTCCACCAAGCGTTGTAAAATAACCGCCAACTAGAATCTTCCCATCCGGCTGCAAAGCTATGGTAGAGATTTCGGAATTTGCGTTTGGATTGAAGCTGAGGTCAAGCGTGCCATCAGGATTTAACCTGCCAATGTATGCGCGGCTTTGTCCGCCGAGCGTTGTAAATGCCCCACCCACAAGAATCTTTCCGTCCGGTTGCATGGCGATGGAATTTACGTTGCCATCAGCCCTTGGATTGAAACCAAAATCAACTGTCCCATCCGGATTAAGCCGGCCAATGCTTGAGTTGTTCTGACCGTTAAATGTACCGAACGAGCCACCCACAAGGATCTTCCCATCTGGTTGAAAGGCGATAGAATTAATAACATTACCCAATCCTGAATTGAATGAAGGGTCAACTGTCCCATCCGGATTAAGCCGGCCAATGTATGAACAGCTCCGCCCGCCAAGCATTGTAAACGCCCCACCCACAATAATCTTTCCGTCCGGTTGTATGGCGATGGAATTTACGGTGCCATCAGGCCCTGGATTCAAACCAATGCCAATCGTGCCATCAGGATTTAACCTGCCAATATATGCACGGCTTTGTCCACCAAGCGTTGTAAAGTTACCGCCTACAAGAATCTTCCCATCCGGCTGCAAGGCGATGGAGTACACTGCATCATTGACACTTGGATTGAAGTCGTTGTCAACTGTTACGGCAGGCGTCTGGGCTTGTGCTTGGGAAGTGGAAGCCACCAATGCGCCCAACACCAGGCAAAGCCAAAGGTGTCGTCCAACTGCCTTGGGCGCTTCTTTTCGATGGAAAATGCCACCTAAAAAGCCTGCAAATGGAGACAATAACGGGATGTTCATGGATGTTTGTCCAACTTTCATGTTTAACTGTTGTCCGCCGGATTTCATAGTCACAAAGCAACTTTTGCCAGTTTGGAAATGAGCTCTAAAAAGGCACAATGGTTACGGCGCATTAAATTAACATTACTTGCGCTTTTCTTTTTTTTCAAGCGAAAATTTTGCTTGATTTTATTCGGCAAACAGTTATGTTAAACCATGCCACTTGCTGCAATTTGCATGAATGATAGAGCAAAATTTATGCCACGGAGCAACTTTGCAGTGGCAATTGGGCGATTAAAGCCGGCATGAAAATTGAAAACAAAGCACAAAATTTCATGAAACATTCATTTCCAAACTGGCCAATTGTGTTTGTGACAGCCGTTTTACTGGCGTTGGTCCCATTCAGTAACGCGCAATCCGCCGATTCTGCCAGGGCGGCAGCCGTAATTGTTTCAATTGAGGGCAAGGTGGAAGTTTCCCGTGCCGGACAGGCAACGTGGCAGGCGGCCCAGACGAACATGCTGTTGCAGGTTGGCGACAGGATACGCACCGGCATCCGCAGCCGGGCGATGGTGCGGCTTTCCAATCAAAGCGTGATGCGCATAAACGAATTAACGGTCATAATGTTGCCGGCGCCGCCTGCTGGAGCCAGGAACAGCATTGAACTGCAAAACGGTTCCACATATTTGTTCAGCCGCGACCCGGCCAACCAGACACAATTCCGAACACCGGTTGCCTCCGGCGCAATTCGTGGAACCGAATTTCACCTTGCGGTAGGCCCCGATGGCGCTACGGATCTTGCGTTGCTGGATGGTGAGGTGGATTTGGGAAATCAATTTGGACAGGTGGTTTTGAAGTCCGGCGAGCAAGGCACCGTTAAGCCCGGCCAGGCCCCTGCCAAAACTGCGTTGGTTGAGGCAATCAACATCATTCAATGGTGCCTGTATTATCCGGCGATTTTGGACATAAGCGAGCTGTCCCTGCCGGCGGGTGACCAAGCGGCGTTGGCCGCTTCGTTGTCGGCCTATAAGAGCGGTGATCTGCTGCAGGCAAATTCCGCTTATCCGGAAGGCCGGGTTCCCGCCAGCGACGCGGAGAGGATTTACCATGCGGCGCTGTTGATGGCGGTTGGCCAGGTTTCACAGGCTGAGAATGACCTCAAGGCGTTAAGCGCACCGTCGCCTTTGGCGGATGCGCTTCGTCAGATGACCGCGACAGTGAAAAATCAGGAGTGGAAACGCGCTCAAGCCCCGGCTCTTGCCACCGAATGGCTTGCCGAATCGTACTACTTGCAATCAAGGTTGCAATTAAGCAGCGCGCTCAAGGCGGCACGCGCTGCTGTCGCAAAGTCGCCTGAATTTGGCTTCGGTTGGGAGCGGGTTGCGGAGCTGGAATTCAGCTTTGGCCACTCGAAGGAGGCGCGTGAGGCTCTTGACAAGGCGCTGCAATTTTCGCCGCGCAACGCCCAGGCGCTCTCGCTCAAGGGATTTCTCCTGGCGGCAAGGAACCGTACACGCGAAGCCCTTGACTGCTTTGAACAGGCGCTTGCAGTGGACAGCGGTTTGGGCAATGCATGGCTTGGACGTGGTCTGACTAAAATTTACCTCGGACGAAAGGACGAGGGCCGCCAGGACATTCAGACTGCTGCAGCCGCGGAACCCAATCGCGCGTTGTTGCGCAGTTACCTGGCAAAGGCTTACAGCCATGCGCGAGACCGAAACCGCGCCGAGAAAGACCTCGCGCTGGCGAAAAAATTAGACCCCAACGATCCAACGGCGTGGTTGTACTCGGCTTTGTTGGCGCAGCAGTACAACCAAATCAACAGGGGTGTTGAAGATTTGGAAAAATCCCTGGATTTAAACGAAAACCGGCGGTTGTACCGTTCCAAATTGCTGCTTGACCAGGACCGCGCGGTGCGCAGCGCGAATCTGGCTTTGATTTATCAGGATGCCGGGATGAGCGAGGTAAGCGTGCATGAAGCCGGCAGGGCGGTCAGCAGCGATTACGCGAATCATTCCGCCCATCTGTTTCTGGCCAACAGTTACGAGGCGCTGCTTGATCCGCGCGACATCAATCAACGCTACCAAACGCCGTGGTTGAGCGAATTGTTGCTTGCGAATTTGCTGGCGCCGCCTGGCAGCGGGACGCTCTCGACCTATGTTTCACAGCAGGAATATGCGCGGCTTTTCGAGGGCAACCGCATGGGGTTCAGCTCTTACACAGAGTATCTTTCAAGCGGCGCATGGCTGCAACGGGCGTCACAGTTTGGAACTTACGGAAATTTCAGTTACTCGCTCGATGCCAAATATACGTGGGACCCGGGCCAGCGCCCGAATAATTTTTACGAGGAAACTTATAATGTGGCCAAAATCAAGGCGCAGGTCGGGCCGGCTGACACGCTGTATTTTCAAGGAGTATTTCGCGACGGCGACCAGGGTGATGTGGCGCAATATTATCGGAACATCGGCAGCCAGTCCCTCTGGGTGCGCGAGACGAGGCCTGAATTTTATCTGGGCTACCGGCATGAGTGGGCGCCCGGCATTCAGACACTGCTTTTTGCAAGCCGGATTGATGACAAGGTGACTTGGACGGATTATCTGGCCACCGCATTTGACATCACGCGGACGGGACCCACGGTTTTGTCGGTGAATAATTGGGGCAACTTCCGCTATCGCGGTGATTTTCATCGTGAACTGACTGCATACACAACCGAGCTTCAACAAATCTGGCAGACTGCAAGGCACACAACAATTGCCGGCGTCCGTTTTCAGCCCGGCTCGGCGGATACCGAATCGAGTTTGTACGGTCTAGTGACGCCGGTTTTTCTGGGGCCGCTATATGCGACGGCCACCCGCGGCACAACAATAAGGGTTAATCTCAGCCGGCTGACGCTATACTCTTATCATTATTGGAATCTTCTTGATAACCTGCAGTTATCGGTTGGACTGGACTACAGCCGGCTGCATTATCCGCTGAACAGCGAGTTTCCGCCGATAGACTCCCGGCAGGATTCAAAGGACCAAGTATCGCCGAAGGTTGGCTTGGTTTACAACCCATTCAAAAATACAACTCTTCGCGGGATGTATGCGCGTTCACTTGGCGGCGTGTATTTCGATACCAGTGTGCGGCTTGAGCCGACTCAGATCGCCGGCTTTACGCACGCCTATCGCAGCCTTATTCCCGAGTCTGTCATGGGACTGATTCCAGGGACTGAATTCGACACTGCAAGCCTTGCATGGGACCAAAAATTTGGGCGTGGCACTTATATGACGGTTGGCGCTGATTGGCTTGTTTCAAGCGGCGACCGCTGGTTGGGGGTGTATAACCGCGATGTGGCAATTGCCGGCGGCCAGGCAATTGCCGGCTCTGAATTGCAGCGGCTCGATTACGAAGAGAAGGCCGTCAACCTTTCGCTAAATCAACTTATCGGCCAGGAATGGTCGTTGGGCGCGAGTTACAGGCTCAGTGACGCCCGATTTGTAAGCCAGTTCCCGGGTTTGCCGTCCATCAGCACTCCAACCCAGCAGTTCCGTTCAACCGAGGTCAACGAGGCCACGCTTCAACTTTTGCGGTTGCAGGCAAGGTTCCATCATCGCAGCGGCTTTTTCTCCTATTTCGAGTCGCTCATGGCCGACCAGTCCAACAGGGGTTATGAAATCAAGCGTGCCACAACCGCGGCAAGTTACCGGGACAACTGGCCCGGGGATAATTTCTGGCAGTTCAACTTCTTTGCAGGCTACCGATTCCCGAAACGCCAGGCTGAAATCCGGCTTGGCGTTTTGAACCTGACAGATCGCGATTACCAGTTGAACCCGCTGACGTTGTACAATGAATTTCCGCGTGAACGCACTTTCATGGCAATTTTGAAGTTGAACTTCTAATCTGATGCTTTCTGAATGACAAAAGCGATTTTTTCAGCCGTTTCAAACCGCGCAAGCTGCTAATGAATAAAGGGTTTCGATTTTTAAATCAAAAGCGCCGGAAATTAATCTTTACAAAACGGTTGCAAGCCGGCTAAACTGTCGTTTTATTGAATTACGAGCGGAGAATAGACGAAGAAACGAAAGTATGGAAAAGGCCAAAGTGATTGAAAAATTCCGTTTGCACGAGAAGGACACGGGGTCTGCGGACGTGCAAATCGCCCTCTTGACCGAGCGCATAAATGCGCTGACGGAGCATTTGCAGCACAACGTGAAGGATCACAGCTCGCGGCGCGGGCTTTTAATGATGGTCGGGCAACGAAGGCGGTTGTTGGACTACTTGCATAACACAAATCCAGCCCGGTATCACGCGGTGACCAAGGCGCTGAAGTTGCGCAAATAGATTGGTTTCCGCAAAAGGCCTGGATTGCAGGCGCAAGCCTTCAGCAGTCAGGCCATGTCGGATGTACCCGGACCCCACAAGTGGAATTTCTGACAGACACGTCGAAATCGTGAGCGGCGCGGTCTGTCTGGTTCAACCATCTCACGAATGAAAACCCAGTTTAGGACGCGGGCATTTCATTCAGCGCCATTATTAGTGGCGCTCAATGAAGTACCCCGCCCTGAACGGGTTGCAATGAAAGTAAAACATGTCAACGAAAGTTACCGCCCAAGTAGGCGCGGGCAAAATCATAATTGAAACAGGCAAACTGGCCAAACAGGCCGATGGCGCCGTAACAGTACAACTCGGTGAAACAATTGTAATTGTGGCAGCGGTTGCGGCCACCAAACCGAAGGAAGGTCAGGACTTTTTCCCCCTGACGGTGGATTACAGGGAGAAAGCCGCCGCGGCGGGGAAATTTCCCGGCGGCTACTTCAAGCGGGAGGGCCGTCCCACGGAGAAGGAAATTTTAACCAGCCGGATGATTGACCGGCCCATAAGGCCGTTGTTCCCCAAGGGCTGGTACAATGAAGTGCAGGTTCAAAGCATTGTGCTGAGCGCCGATGGTGAGAATGATCCAGATGTCTTGAGCATCATTGGCGCATCATCAGCGCTCATGGTCAGCGACATCCCATGGGCCGGGCCGCTTGCAGCAGTGCGCGTGGGGCGGATTGACGGCAAGTGGGTTGCAAATCCAACTCATTCGGAGCTTGAAAAGAGCGATTTGGACCTTGTCTATGTCGGCAATGACAAGGAAGTGGTGATGTTCGAGGGAAACGCAAATGAGATTTCCGAAGAAGACTTCAATGCGGCGCTACGGTTTGCACAGGAATGCTGCCAGCCGGTCATTGCCGCCCAGCGCGAGCTGGCAGCCGCTGCTGGAAAACCGAAGCGCCAGATCACGCTGGATGTTGTTCCCGATGACATTCTCAAAGCAGCAAGGGAACTGGCCGGGGAACGGATTATTCCAGCATTGCTGACGCCCGGGAAACTGGCCCGCGAGGCGGCAGTCCGCGCTTTGCAGGAAGATGTAGGCGCAAAACTTGTGGAAAAATTCGGGGCCGAAAAAATAACGGAGTTCGTTCTCAACAACACCTTCTATCATATCCAAAAAGAGGCGGTTCGCCGCCTGATTTTGGATGAGAAAAAACGCCTGGACGGCCGCGGGTTTGATGAAATTCGCCCAATTTCATGCGAAGTTGGGCTTCTGCCACGCGCACATGGTTCGGCGCTGTTCACACGCGGCGAGACGCAGGCCGTCACGCTGGCCACGCTCGGAACAAATGAAGATGCGCAGGAATTCGATGCTTATACTGGAGGCGACACCATTAAAAAGTTCATCTTGCACTACAATTTCCCGAATTTTTCGGTTGGTGAAACCGGCCGGATTGGCGGGCCTGGCCGCCGGGAGATTGGACATGGCGCGCTTGCGGAGCGGAGCATCGAACCGTTGTTGCCGGATTTGAACACGTATCCGTACGCAATCCGCGTAACCAGCGAGATCATGGAATCAAACGGCTCGACCTCGATGGCGACGGTTTGCGGCGGTTCGCTGGCGTTGATGGATGCCGGCGTTCCGCTGAAACGGCCGGTTGCCGGCATCAGCGTGGGGATTTGCACGGAGTACAATGACGCCGGGGAACTGGCCCGGTACGAACTTTTCACGGACATCATCGGTTGGGAGGATCATTTCTGCGACATGGATTGCAAAATTGCCGGAACAGAGAAGGGCATAACTGGTTTCCAACTGGACTTAAAGCTGAAAGGGTTGCCGCTTGAAATCATGGCCAGGGCGTTGGAAAAGGCCCGTGCAGGGCGCTTGCACATTCTGTCCAAAATGAAGGAAGTGCTTGCCGAGCCGCGAAAAGAGTTGAGCAAATATGCCCCACGCATCGAAACCATTCGCATCAATCCTGAGAAGATTGGCGCCTTGATTGGTCCGGGCGGCAAAAACATCAAGAAGATTGTCGAGGAATCGGGCTGCGAAATCAATATCGAGGATGACGGCACTGTGAACATCTATTCAACCAGCGCCGAGGGCATGAAGATTGCCCGCGATGCCATCATGGGACAGACCGCCGAGGTTGAGGTCGGTAAAATCTACCGCGGCAAAGTTGTAACTATCAAGGATTTCGGATGCTTCGTTGAATTCCTGCCTGGCAAGGACGGTTTGTGCCACATTTCTGAACTGGCCAACTTCCGCGTCAAACAGACAGAGGACATTGTCAAACTGGGCGATGAAATCTGGGTAAAATGCCTGGGCGTGGATGAAAAGGGCCGTGTGCGCCTCTCACGCAAAGCCGCCATGGCGGAGCGGGACAAGGAAATCTCGAAAGAATCTTAATTGTTAAAACCCGTGCTGGGACTGGCGGCCTGCATGGCTGGCAGCCGCAAAATTTAAAATGGCGTTTTCTGTTTGCAGAAAACGCCATTTTGATGAAAGCGGTTCGGAAAGCAGGGCTATTTGGCCCCAGCTTCCGCCGGCTTGTAATTGCGCTTGGGCGGCTTGACGATCAGTCCCTTTTTAATGGCTGAGGTTGAAACCCGGACATACCGGACTTGCCCGTCAATGACCGCCTTGACCCGCTGCAAATTGGGCATGAAACGGCGTTTGGTGACGGCGGTAACGTGCATGCCGATGCCACCCTTTTTCTTGGCTTTGCCACTGCGCCAGATTTTGCTGCCCTTTACAGGGCCTTTTCCAGTCAATTCACAATAACGCGACATAACTCAAAACCTTTCCTTAAAAGGCAAGACAAACTACCAGCCATTCAGCATCTTGCAAGCCTTAAAATTGTTTTTTTTCTTTTCCGGCAGGCAGAAAAGTTGTATGGGTTCTACGAAGGCTTTCGGCATCAGAGATGAGGCCATTGTTTCAATTTGTGTTGTGGAATGTCGTTGTTGCCGGCGGTTATTTTATCGCTGCAGTGGCAAGCTTCTCCGTTTTGTCGGAAAGCGATGTTTCGTTGTTCTGGCTGCCGGCAGGATTTGCATTGGCCGCCGTCATTCTGGGCGGTTGGAAGATGTTGCCCGGTGTTTTTGCCGGCTCTGCATCTTTCAGCATCTGGGTGGGCGACTTGTGGATATCTGCTGCCGGGATTGCCGTTGCGAATACCTTTGAAGCTGCGCTTGGATACTGGCTTGTAAGCCGGCGCAACTGCGTAAAAGCACTTTTTCAAGGAGCGCGTCCAATCCTCGAATTCCTCTTGTTGGGGGCAATTATAAGTCCTTTGGCCAGTTCTTTGTTTGCGCTTCCGTTTTTGGGCATTGGGCATTACTGGAAAGCGTCCAATTACACTGACGCCTGGCTTTCCTGGTGGATGGGCGACTGGCTTGGTGTAACGCTGGTAGCGCCGCTTATATTGGCTGCGGCGAGGGCCAGAACAGAAGCTTGGGAGACTCGTCGCACCATCGAAGCCGCTTTGTTGGTGTTGGTGATTTTGTTGGGAAATGTGGCGCTTGAGATTTTTCCGAAAAGGGAGGGGTTGCTAGATGTGCCGATGGTTTTGTTTTTGCTGCCTCCGCTGATGCTTGCTCCGTTTCGACTCGGGCCTTTTGGGGTATGCTCGATATTATTTCTTTGCGCTGCTTCGATGACGGCTCACGAATTAAACCTGTTTCAGGCTGCCGTTCCCGTTGCCGTGGATTGGTCGCTGAATGTTGAGTTGCTGATACTTGCAAGCACCACAATGGTTGTGCAGGCTCTAGTTGCCGAACGCAATTCGGCAATAAAGCGGCTGGAGGAAATCAATCGCAAACTCGAACAAGCACAGTCAATCGGCCATGTTGGCATGTGGCGGCATGATTTGGCCACCGATGCGCTCGAATGGTCGGCTGAAACTTTCAGAATCTTTGGCCGGGACCCAAACGGCCCGCCGCCCATGATGGATGATTTTTTGCAGGCCGTGCATCGCTCAGACCGGCAGACACTGCAAAAGGAGCTTGAACGTATTCGCCGGGACGGCTCGCATCCTGGTTATCATTTCCGCATCATCCGGCCGGATGGAGGCGTGCGTCATTTGATTGGTCGCGGGGAAGTGGAGCGGGATGAAAGCGGCAATGTTTCTGCTGTTATTGGAAGCGTTCTGGATGTTACTGAACTCCAGGAGGCAATTGAGCGCTGGCAGAGCAGCGAGAATCAGAAACAAGCCGCATTGGATGCCCTGCCCGATGGCGTGCTGTTGATTGATGCCACGGGCGCAGTTCAGGCTGCAAATCCCAGCGCCCAAAAGATATTTGGCATGGACGAGCATGCCTTGCGATTGATCAATTTTTTGAAGCCACAGTGGGCCTTTTTCCGCGAGGACGGTTCGCGCATCGAGCCGGAGCAGTTCCCGGCGGTGGTAACTTTACGGACAGGCGAGCCATTGGACCGTGTAATAATGGCCATGGAAAAACCAGATGGCCGGCGGGTTTGGTTGTCAACAAACACCCGGCCGGTGCGCCGTTCTGCAAGCGGGGAAATTGAGGCGGTCGTAATTTCGTTGATTGACATAACCAAGCAGAGAGAAATCGAAGCGCAGATTCGAGTTGTCAACCAGCGGATTCAAGAAATCCAACGGATGGACAGCATGCGGGTAATGGCTGGCGGTATTGCCCACGCTTTTAACAATTGGCTGACCATCATGATGGGGCAGGCCAGCCTTTTGCGTTACAAGGCTTCCGAGCCATCCGAGCAAAAACGCCTTGACCAAATCATTTCCACAGGCGAATTGGGCGCACAACTTTGCCGGCAACTATTGCTTTACTCAGGCAAAAGTCCGGGAATGCCAAAGCCGGTTTATCTGCCTTCATTTCTCGAAGAGATGCGTTCCTTGCTGCAGGCATCAATATCGAAAAAGGCACGGCTTCAAATCGAGTCTGCTGGCAACATCCCGCACGTGTTGATGGATGAGATGCAGTTGCAGCAAATCATCCTTAATTTGGTTGTAAACGCGTCGGAGGCGCTCCAAGACCAGGAAGGAGCCATTGTGATTCGCGTAAGCACCACCGTTTTGGATGCAGACTCCATTGGCCATGTACGATATGGCGACAATTTGCAGCCGGGCGAGTATGTTTGCCTGGAAGTTTGCGACACCGGATGCGGGATTGATGCAGCGACGATTGACAGGATATTTGAGCCGTTTTACACGACAAAATTTGCCGGCCGCGGTCTGGGTCTGGCGGCCGTGGCGGGACTGGTTCGCGAAGCAGGCGGCGGCATACAAGTTTCCAGCGAGAAAGGGAAGGGGACGCGTTTTAGCATACTATTGGCGCCTGCGGGGAGCGTGGACGAGTATCCGACGACACAACCGGCCCGGTCAATGCATGCAGCGGGCTCCGGTGTAACTGGGCCAGCCGGTAGGCGCAGACATGCGCGCATCATGGTGGTGGATGACGAGGAATTGGTAAGACAGACAGTTGCGGATATTTTGAAGCAAAACGGGCATAATGCAGTGGCTGTGGGCGATGGGCAGACTGCGTTGGACATTTTGCGCGCTTCAAATGCCAACGTGGACCTTGTGTTGCTGGATATAACGATGCCGGAAATGAGCGGGTTGACGGTTTTCTCAAAGATTCAGTCCGAGTTCCCGGGTCTGCCTGTCATTTTCATGAGCGGTCACAGCGCGGAGGAACTTGGCCAGACGTTGAAATCGCCTGGGTGCGCCGGATTTTTGCAGAAACCGATGCCGCCTTCTGCGTTGGTTGCCGAGGTGGAAAAAGCGCTTGCTGCAGGGCGTCGCGCCTGACATTGGCGTGCGAACTGCTTTCGGCTGTTCAGATCGCTTTGCGAGTTTGCACCCGAATCAAAGCCGTTTCAGCAATTCGGCTTTGCTCGCCTCATAGACTTGTTTGTGGAGCGAATTGCCATGTGCATCCATGGTGACCACGGCAGGGAAATCCCTGACTTCAACCTCCCACATGGCCTCAGGCGAGCCGAATTGTTCGAGGAAATAAACCTGCCGGACTCGGACTATATTTTCGGCCAGCACCTGCGCCGCCCCGCCAACTGCGTGCAGATAAACACAGCCATATTCCCGGCAGGCATTCAGTGTGCGCTCGCCCATGCCGCCCTTGCCGATGACACCGCGAATGCCAAAGTCGCGTATGATCTGCCATTGATACGGCTCTTCCCGGATGGATGTGGTAGGGCCGGCTGCCACAACTTTCCACTGACCGGTTTCATCTTTCAGCACCACGGGGCCGCAGTGGTAAATAATACTGTCGCGCAGACTCAGCCCTTGCGGCAGCTTGCCGCCTTCGTGCAGATATTTGTGAACTGCGTCGCGTCCTGTGAACAGCACGCCTGTAATGGCGACTTCATCGCCCACTTTCAATGCGCGGACTTGTTGCTCTGTGAACGGGTAGGTTAGGGGAATCATTTGGCGTCCTTTCCTGGTTGAGAGTTATTTCAATATAGCCAGCGTTCAATTTGACCTTTGTTGTCCAGAAGCACGCCCTGCCTTCGAAATGCCCAGCACATGTAACTGACACTTACGAAGTAGGAGGCAGGCACGCGGTTGGCAGCGCAGATTTTGACTCCGAGCAGTGTGGTTTTGCCACCAAAGCCCATCGGCCCAATGCCAAGCTGGTTGGCGGTTTCCAGGATGTCTTGCTCGAGTTTGTCCAATTCCGGCACTGGATTGCGGTCGTCGAGCTTCCGCAAAAACTGCTGCTTGGAGAACTCGTAACCGCTTGCACGGTCACCCCCAATGCACACTCCCAGGATACCCGGTCCACACCCCTTGCCCTGTGCCTGCAGCAGACAATCCAGTATGGCCCGGCGACATCCGGCCAAATCTCGATTGGCGCCGATGGATTCATCAGGGAGCGAGTATTGAGCGCCAACATTTTCGCATCCGCCGCCTTTTAGAATCAGGCGCACCTCAACTTCAGAAGAGCGGTGTTGATGAAAATGCAGCGTGGGCGCCCCGGGGCCGACATTGGTGCCGTCGTTTTTTCCTGTGATTGAGTCCACTGAGTTCTGGCGCAAATAGCCCTTGCGTGTTGCTGCGGTGACGGCCTGCCGCGCAGTTTCTTCAAAGCTCAACTGGTCAAAACCTACCGGGCAGTTCACATAAAACAATATACTTCCTGTGTCCTGGCAAATTGGCTGTGACTTGGCTTTGGCCAGCTCTATGTTGCGCTGGATTATTTTCATCGCCGATTCGGAAATGCTTCCGCGCAGTTCACGCTGCAGACCCGCCAAAAGAGCCTGCTGCACATCATCAGGAATTTCGACCGACGTCCGGCGTATCAGTTCGATGAGCGAATCAAGTAGAGCACTCATTTGCGTAACACTAATCCCCTGCCGGGCCAGTGTCAACGCTTGCAATTTTGAAGTGCCGCTGACAATGCGCCAAATTTACCCATAAGCGGCCAAAATGACACCCAGCTTTACGGCTGGTTGTTCTAACCAGCGATTTTTCGAGCATAAACATGGTTTGTTTTTTGGCGCGGTTTATGCTACGGTTGAGCGGGGTGGTTGGGGGATCAAACGAAAACGGAATGTAGTTGTCGAAGTTTGGTAAATGTGTAGTGTGAAACAGATGGATTTTGAAATGATATGAAGCGGATAATCTTGTTTTTGCTGACGAACGTGGCGGTGCTGATTGTGATTGGCATCGTGGTGCATTTGGCCGGAGTTGACCGCTGGCTGACTGCGCGAGGGTTGAATCTGACGATGTTGCTGGCCTTTTCGGCCATAATTGGTTTCACGGGCAGTTTCATATCGCTGGCCATATCAAAGTGGATAGCCAAGATGGCTTATGGCATCCATGTAATTCACAAGCCCGAAAACGAGGGTGAGCGCTGGCTTTTGGCGACAGTCGGCAATTATGCACGCCAAACCGGAATAGCGATGCCTGAAGTTGGAATTTATGAAAGCCCGGAAGCCAACGCCTTTGCAACCGGACCTACGCGCAACAACGCGTTGGTGGCGGTAAGCACAGGTTTGTTGGACAAGATGACCGAGCGCGAAGTGGAGGGCGTTCTTGCGCACGAAGTGGCGCACATAGCCAATGGCGACATGGTAACAATGACGTTGTTGCAGGGCGTGTTGAACACGTTCGTGGTGTTTCTATCGCGTGTCATCGGTTTTGTGGTTGACATGGCGCTCAAACGCGAAAACGACCGCGGTCCGGGCATCGGTTATTTTCTCGGCTGGTTTTTAAGCCAAATCCTGCTGAGCATACTCGCCACAATGATAATCATGGCCTACTCACGCCGCCGTGAATTCAGGGCGGATGCCATGGGTGCGCAACTGGCTGGCAGAGACGCCATGATTTCGGCCTTGCGGCGTTTGAAAGCCATCATGGAAGGCGGCGGTGTTTTGGATGATCGCTCGCCAGCCATCAGCGCTTTCAAGATAAACAATCGTTCCGGCGGTTTCCTGGCTCTGTTCGCATCACACCCTCCATTGGAAGAGCGAATCGCTGCGTTGGAGCGGATGTCGATCCGTTGAGGATGTAATCCGGCGAATTTGGTGCATGCGCCCGATCTTTGATTGGGAAGTTGCCTTATCAGTGACGAGTACCGCTTCCGGGTTAATTGCAAAACGGCATTGCCCATTCCCAAGGGCAAGTTAGGATTGCGCCAATGAAAATTCATGGAGCATTGCCGGTATTTGTCGCAGTGGTTTTTGCGTGCTGTCAGCCATTGCCCTCACAGCAGCCTTCATCCCTCGGAAAAGGGCACGTTTTCTTTCATGCGAATTTCGATGCGCCGGACGCGCTCAAAGGCTGGGCTGGCGCCGGACAGTTGGTAACAGGATTTCAAGGCAGCAAAAGCCTCATGTTGGAAAGCCGTGCCGGGGATGCGCGCCGTGGCTCAACGGTCAGCATAAGCCTGCCGGTTGAAGCCATGCGCGGCTGCCAAATCTTGGGAACGGCCATGGTCCGCGCCGAGGATGTAAGTGCAAAACCAAACCCATGGAATGGAATCAAATTCATGGCGGCTTTGGAAAGCCCTGATAGAAAATCATGGCCGCAAGCCCCGCTGGATACCGGTTCATTTGACTGGAAAAGGGCGGCGTTCAGTTTCCGGGTTCCTACAAATGCAACGGGGCTTACGCTGGTGCTGGGGCTGGAGCAGGTAACGGGGCGCGTCTGGTTTGACGAAGTGAAGCTGGCGCTTGCGCGTGCGCCTGTCTTGAACAAACCGGCGCCAATCCCGGGGCCGATGTACAGGGGCCATAACCTTCCGCGATTGCGCGGAGCAATGGTGAGTCCAAGCGCCACCGAGGAGGATTTGCGCGTATTGGGGCGCGAATGGAATGCCAACCTGATACGCTGGCAACTGGTCCGGCATGTGGGCAGCGGCAAAGAGACGCCTTTGGAGCAATACGATGAATGGTTGGAGGGTGAACTGAAAAAACTCGATGCCGCCCTGGGCTGGTGCGAGAAATATGGGTTGCTTGTTGTAATTGACTTGCATTCGCCCCCAGGCGGGCGCGGGACTGCGGGCGGTTACAGCGGAAGCGATCACCGGTTGTTCACTGACAAAGCTGTTCAGGACAAATTCGTGGCTGTATGGGAGAAAATGGCCCGGCGTTATAAGGACAGCCGCATGGTGTGGGGCTACGATCTGGCAAATGAACCAGTGGAGGATTTTGTAGAAGAAGGCGTGGACGACTGGCAGGCGCTGGCTGAGAGAACTGCGCGTGCCATAAGGGCGATTGACCGGCGGCACGCCATAATTTTGGAAGCGCCGCCTTGGGGCGGGCCTGAGAGCTTGCGGGAGTTTTTGCCGGTCCCGGTATCAAATGTTGTGTACAGCGTTCACATGTATGTGCCTGCGGCGTTTACACATCAGAATGTCTTTCGCAAGAATCAGCCTCCCGTGATGTACCCCGGAATGATCGAAGGCAGGTATTGGGACAAAGCCGCGCTTGAGGCCGTATTGAAACCGGTGGTGGATTTCCAGAAGAATTACAATGTGCATATTTACATTGGCGAATTCAGCGCAATACGCTGGGCGCCCGGACAGAGCGCGCATGATTATTTGCGGGATTTGACTGAAATTTTCGAGGCGCACGGCTGGGATTGGTCATACCACGCTTTCCGCGAGTGGCACGGCTGGAGCGTCGAGCATGATTCAAACCCGCAAAACACCCGCCGCGTTGAGCAGCCAACCGACAGGCAAAAGCTGCTGCGTGGATGGTTTGAAAAAAATCAAAAGCCGCAATGACAATCCGCTGATTTTCCGGGTGCTGGTAATTTGATTGCTGCGTCAGCCGGAGTTTGAGTCGCGCTCCGGAAATTCAAATTCGACCTTGCCATCCTGAAGCTTCAGAAAGGCTGAAAACGGCTTGCCGCTCTTTCGTGATACAAAGCCAGTCAGCAAATCCGTGCGCCCTTCTGCCAACAGTTTTGTAATCTGCGCCCTGTCAATTGATTGGTTTAAAATCACCTTTCCAACCTTGAATTTGCACGGTTTTTTTGAAACCTGGCTTTTTTCGCAGACATAAAAAGTTTCAGTTTCAAACACATTGCCGCCGCACAGCGGGCATTTGCCCAGCGGCGTCTGGGAGCTGAAGTCCACTGGTTGAGGCGGGGTTTTGGGCTTGTCACTGGTCTTTTTTGGTTTGCCGGTTCGTTTGGCAAATTCAAAGCCGACATTTCCGTCCTTGTCGAGCACAAGGTAGGCTTCAAATGGACGGCCGTTGCGCTTCGAAATGAAATTTTTGAGCAGGTCGCTTTTGCCCTCTGCGAGCAGTTTTGCCATCTCGGAGCGCTCGATTCGTCGTTGGAGAATTATCATGCCGGCCCGGAAGTCGCATGTGCGTCCGGCACCCACGGCTTTTTCACAAACGTAATTGGCCCCGTTTTCGAACACACGGGCGCCGCATTTGGGGCATTTGCCGACAGGCTCTTGACCGCTGAAATCAGGCGGTTTTTCGTCATTTTTCTGGTTTTGCGAGCCGTTGCCGAAATCGAATTCCACTTTGAATTCCGGCGAGAGCCGCAGCACGGCGTTAAACTTGAATCCTTTCTGGCTGCGGAAACCTGCCAGCGGTCCAACCACCTTGTCGCGTAGAAGGGTCTCCGCTTCCTCGGTTTCCAACTGCCGCCCGGCCACCGTTTTCCACAAGGAAAAATCACATTTTTGGCATTGGAAATTTCGATAGGTTTCCTTTATCAGCCCGCCGCATTTTGGGCACGGGACTTTTAGTTCGCCGAATTCGCCCGGGATGGTGTCGCCCTCGTAGCGTTTAACCTTGTCAACGATATGCCGGGTCAGCTCCGCTATCTGACGCATGAATTCACTGCGTTGAAGCTGGCGGCGCTCCATCTGCCTGAGCTTGAATTCCCAATGTCCAGTCAATTCCGGCTTGGTTAATTCTGGCACTCCAAGGGCGTTGAGTAATGCCATGAGCGAAAAGGCCTTGGCGGTGGGTTGCAGCTCGCGCCCGCGGCGCACGATATATTTTTCGTAAATCAATCCCTCTATGATTTGGGCGCGCGTGGCAGGGGTGCCGAGGCCTTTTTCCTCCATTGCCTCCCGAAGTTCATCGTCCTCAACCAGCTTGCCTGCTGTCTCCATGGCTGTCAGCAGCGTGGCTTCTGAAAATCGTGGAGGCGGCTTGGTTTGGTTTTCCTTGATTTCAACTTCGCTGGTCATGACCCGCTCGTTGGGCTGGACCGGCGCCAAAATGGCGGCCTCTTCACTATTTTGCTGCCGGCCATAAACCACCAGCCAGCCAGGTTTCACAAGCACCTTGCCTTCGCTCTTGAACGGCTCCCCCTCAACGCGTGTTATGCGTGTTGTTACCAGAAATTCCGCCGCGGGATAAAATACGGCCAGAAACCGGCGGACAACCAGATCGTAAATTTTTGACTCCGCTTCATTAAGATGCTTTGGCCGCAGTGTTGTGGGAATTATCGCAAAGTGATCGGAGATTTTGGAGTTGTCAAAAATGCGCTTGTTGGGGCGTACCCAGCGGTTTTCGAGGATGGATGCGGCGAACTGGCTGTAATCGCCGCTGGTTTCAGAGCCGTCGCCGCGGAGCATTTCAAGCGTGGAAATGACCGTCTTTTGATAATCCTCCGGCAAATGTCGCGAATCGGTGCGCGGGTAGGTGATGACTTTGTGTTTTTCGTACAGCGCCTGTGCCACGCTGAGAGTTTGCTGCGCTGAAAAACCAAATCGCGAGTTCGCATCGCGCTGAAGCGAGGTCAAATCAAACAACAGCGGCGACAACTGCGTGGTTGGCTTGCTTTCCTCGGTGACGATGCCCGGTTTTCCCAGGCATTTGTTGCGCAGTTCTTCAGCGCGCTTTACGTCCCAAAGCCTCTCTGGCTTAAGCTCGGAGTCGTCTTCCTTGCGGACAAACTTTTCATCGAACCACCGGCCGGTGTATTCGCCGGACTGCGCCTGGAATGTTCCCATGACTTCCCAATAAGTGCGCGGAACAAATTCCCGGATTTTTTTCTCCCGCTCCACGAGCATGGCAAGAGTGGGGGTCTGTACACGGCCAACCGTTGTCAGCATGAAGCCGCCTGTTTTTGAGTTGAAGGCGGTCATTGCGCGGGTTCCGTTGATGCCGACCAGCCAGTCGGCCTCCGAGCGGCAAATGGCGGCATCAGCAAGCGGTTGCATTTCCTGATCGGTACGCAAACGCGCAAATCCCTCCCGGATTGCCGCAGGGGTCATTGATTGCAGCCATAGCCGCTGTATGGGCTTGTTGACGCCGGAGTAGCGCACAAGATTGCGGAAAATCAGCTCTCCCTCGCGTCCGGCATCGCAGGCGTTTATCAAGGAAGTTACATCCTTCCGTTTGATAAGTTGCGTCAACACTTTCAGGCGTGCCTGCCCCTTTTCAATGGGGCGCAGCTCAAAGTGCGGTGGAATGACAGGCAAATGTGGCAGTGTCCATTTCCCCTTCGTGACTTCCACGCCTTCCGGGGGATGGATTTCGAGCAGGTGTCCTGCTGCCGCAGCCAGTACATACTGGGGGCTTTCATAATAGTCCCCTTGCTTGACGAACCCGCCCAGTGCCCTGGCAATATCCGCGGCCACGGACGGTTTCTCGGCTATGATCAATGCTTTTCCCATGTTGACGCCATTTCCGGCTCGTCCCGTCAAATTAAGCCGGGCTTGAATAAAACAAAGTCATGTAACTTTGCCGCAAAACTCGTTGAGTGTCAAAATAAAGGAATTTGTGGTGAAAAAACTGCCGTGCTCGCCGGCTATCAATCAGATTCTCGCAGATGCCCCGTCTGCACGATAAGCCTCCGCCAAAAGGGAGATTGGATGTACGATGCGTACGGGGATTTTGTGGAGACGCGCGCCTGTAATCAACTGAAGCATGCAGCCGGTGTTGGCTGTGGCCACGATAACGGCGCCGGTTTCCTGAATGTGCCGCAATTTGCGCTCCAACAATTCGTCAGCCAATTCCGGTTGTATCAGATTGTAGATTCCGGCGCTGCCACAGCACCATTGGCTTTCCGGAAGCTCAACAAGTCGCAAGTTTGGGATGGATTGCAGTATCTTTCGCGGTTGGGTGGTGATTTTCTGGCCATGCGCCAGATGACATGATTCGTGATAAGTAACTACCAGAGGGCCGATTCCGGAGTTGGGTGGCTGCCAGCCAATTTCATTCAGCCATTCATGGATGTCCTTGACTTTCCGGTCCCAAAGGGCTGCGCGCTCCCGCCACAATGGTTCGTTGTTTAACAGCCGGCTGTAGTGTTTGAGATGCGAACCGCAGCCGCCTGCATTACTGATAATGGCATCAAATTGTTCGGGTGGAAATTGCTCGATGTTGCGCATGGCAAGTTGCCGCGCCAGCTCAAGTTCGCCATTATGAGCATGCAGCGAGCCGCAGCAGTGTTGTTGCGGGGGTGTTGCCACTTCGCAACCATTTCGGGCCAGTACTTCCACAGTGTCGCGATTGATTTGGCTGAAAACCAAATCCTGCACGCAGCCGGTAAGCATGGCCACACGATATTTGCGCGGCCCAAATGGCGGCGTAATCGGCGGGATGATGTCGGAGGAAAAAGTGTCGGCAACGGCAGGCGTCATGGCTTCAAGCCGCTGCAGGCGGCGTGGCAATAATTTCAGAATGCCGCTGCGGCGAATGGCTGTTTGCAGTCCGAGTTGTTGATAAAGCCTGAGGGCCAGCCCCAGCAGTTGCAGACGCCCCATATCATCGAAAAGCCAGCGAATTGCGAGTTGGCGGATGAAATTCCGCTGCGGTGAGTTCAGCAGGTGCAGCTCTTCAATTTCAGCTCTCGCGTTTTCAAACAGCTCTGCGTAGTTGACACCGGCCGGACATGCGGTCTGACAGGCAAGACAGCCCAGGCAGAAGTACATTTCCTGCCCGAAGGCAGGTGATGGCGTGAGGCAATCGTCGGCTATGGCGCGCATGAGTGCTATGCGCCCGCGCGGGCTGTGGCGCTCAAGCAATGTGGCGTCGTAGGTTGGGCACGTGGCGAGGCATAGTCCGCAATGCATGCATTGTTGGAGCACGCTGTAATCGAGCTGCTTAAGGCGGGACTGCCGTTTTGTGTTAAAGACCGCGTTCATTTTCTGGGAGCATGTTTCAAGCGTCAAACATCTTCCCGGGATTCAATATGTTCTTTGGGTCAAGTGACCGGCGCACTTCCCGAAGCACGCGCATCTGGACATCGCCGGCAAACTTGGGCAGATATTTCTTTTTTGCAATTCCCACGCCATGCTCGCCCGTGATGGTTCCGCCCAGACGAATTGCCATGTCAAAAATTTCCGAGAACGCCTCTTCAACCCGATGCATTTCCTCAGGCCGCCGTTCATTGGTCAGACAGGTTGGATGAAGATTGCCGTCGCCAAAATGGCCAAAGGTTCCAATCCGGAGCTTGTATTTGGCAGCCACTGATTGAATGAAACGAACCATTTTAGAAAGCTCGCTGCGCGGAACTGTTACATCTTCCAGAATTGTTGTGGGTTGGAGGCGGGCAAGGGCGGAAAAGGCCGTTCGGCGCGCCGCGGCCAGTTGTGCGGCTTCTTCTGCATTGGCGGCCACGCGCACCGCTGTGCAGCCGTGGTTACGGCACAAGCTTTCCATCTGGGCGGCCTCATCTGCAACTGCCGCCGGGTGCCCGTCGGTTTCCATGAGCAGGAGCGCCTCGCAGTCCAGTGGCAACCCGATTTTCATGTAGTCTTCGACACATTGAATGGTTGTCCTGTCCAAAAATTCCAATGTGCAGGGAACTATTGGCGCGGCGATTATCGCTGAAACTGCTGCTGCGGCTTGTTCCATGGACGGGAAGGATGCCAAAAGGGTTTTTTGGGCCGCAGGCCGTGGGATAAGCCGGAGCAGGACTCGTGTTATGACTCCCAGGGTGCCCTCCGAGCCTATGAACAAGTCGCGCAGCGAATATCCTGCGACATCTTTGACGCATTTGTTTCCAGTCCAAAGAATTTCACCGTCCGGCAGCACAACTTCGAGTCCCATGACGTAATTGCGCGTAATACCGTATTTAAGCCCGCGCAAGCCGCCTGAGTTTTCCGCCACATTGCCGCCGATTGTGGAGACTTTCATCGAGCCGGGGTCCGGTGGGTAAAACAAACCAGCTTCAGCCGCGGCCTCGGCAATCCGCTGGGTGGCAACGCCGGCCTCGGCAAGCAGCGTAAGATTTGCCCGGTCAACCTCCAGAATCCGATTCATGCGGGCAAGGCAGAGCACGAGGCAATCGGGCGTGGGAATGCTGCCGCCGCTCAACCCTGTGCCGGAACCGCGGGTGACCACGGGCATTTGAACTTGATTTACAAGCTTCAGAATGGCGGCAACCTGTTCGGTTGAATCCGCAAGCGCTACTGCGCCGGGCATCTGTCGCAACGCGGCAGTGCCATCGAAGGAATACGGTATCAAGTCCTCCTTCGCCGTCAGGAGGTATTCTCCACCCACGATTTTGCGCAGGGCTGCTAATGTGGCTGTCGAGATGGGCATATTTTACGCAGCCACAGAATGAAGAACATTCCAGCCGGGGTCAAGCCGGAGCCTGTGATTTAGCAAGCAGCCAAGCTGTTTTTTTGGTTTGGAAGATGGCGTGTGCGGCTGGCGCAAAGTTGTTTTCTAGAGGGTGTGGCCTGGGATTGAACAGGTTGGTGGGATGTTGTTTGGGTTAAGCGTGTACACCCCATTTGCCGGGCATTGTGGCTTGTATTTCAGATATTTGTTCAAGCCAAACAAATCTGAATCCGTTGGCGTTTCGGTTGAGTTTTTGCGAAATTCCAGCGCCCATTGTGTTTTGGCGCTTTCGATTTGGCGCAAGTTTGCAATGCAGCCGACCCTGGCGGCGTTGGAATGCGATTTTAACGCGCTTGGAAGTGCGAGTGCAGCCAGCATGGCCACCAAACCAGCCACAATAATCATCTCAAGGAGGGTGAAAGCGGCTGCCCTCGATGTTTTGCTCTGCTGGACTTTGAACTGTTCCATTCGGGTATGTTCCAGCTTTGCCTTACCATAAATTGTGATGCGCTTTCGGAACAACCAAGCGCCGCAAATAACAGCCAAAGCTTGAACACTTACAACCTACTGGTTGTTTGAAATAAAGCAAGAGGAAAATTGAGCAGTCAAAGCCGCCCTTAGTGCAGACGGTCAGGCGTGATGTCAACGATCTCACCGGGCATCAGGTGCAAATCCCTTGGCAGGGTGATAAGCAAAGGCAGGCCGTATTCCGTAACATGCGCTGCGGTTTGCAACGGTAACAGCGATGGATCAATCAGTTCCAATTGCGTGCCTACTTTCAGCACGGTTGCCTGTCGCGGGATGCGGTCATTGCCTCGGCCGCGCACCTGGACAATGTCTCCAGGCTTGGGTTTTTCACGCAACGGCTGGCGCACATAGCCGAGTATCCGCTCCGGCTCCAAGGTGCTGATGGTAACTATGGTATCGCCGCGTATCACCCTTTCACCTTTTCGTTTGAGTACTGCGCTTACCACGCCGCTCATTGGGGCCTTGATTATCAACGGGCGGGTGGTGGCTCGCAGCATTTCCTCCCTTGCCCGAATGGCTGCATACCACACTTCATTGGTGTCCAGACTATTCGTTACATTTACGCTTGGTTTGAGGTTTTCAAGGCTCCTTTCGGTTTCTGCAATTAGCTTGTTAAGTTCGTTGAGCTTCTCCTTAAGAGCTTCCATGCGGGCGCGCGCCATGTCGTACTCGGCTTCGCTTACTGCTTTTTTCTGAAACAATTCTGAGACGCGCCGAAAGTCCGAGATTGCCAGTTGCAGATTCACGTTTTCGGTGGCTCGCTCCACCCGGCGGGTCATCAGCGTTTGCTGCAACTGCTCATAATTTTGCGCCACGCGCATCTGGTTGTCCAGAAGCCGCGCCCGCATTGTCAACAAATCCGCCTCAGCGGAGCGAATGGTTGCCGAAAGGATGTCGTCGTCCATTATCTGTACCACGGCAATCGGCTCGTCCTTGACCACTCTTTGGAAAAGATCAACCTGCAAGTCCATGATTTCGCCCGGAGCGGTTGTGGTGACATTGGCGCGAACCATTTCAACCTGGCCGACGATGCTCGGAGGGGCAAGATGTGTGTTCCACAGATACAGTGTTGCGCCAAGCACCGCAATGAATACGATGAATGGCATCACGCCATGGCGAAATTCGCGCCAGTAGTGCGACAGGTCACTCGGTATTTTGGGCAGTGGATTTGGCGATGGCATACTGGATTTATATTTCAGATTCGTCTTCTGCGCGCATGGTGTTCACATGATCAGCGCCTTCTTGAGCGCGCACTTCCACTTCAAGGTCCTGCAACCGCGCAGGATTGCGCAGCAGCAGCCGGTAACTTAGATCGGCGCCCTCCCGGTCTCCAATCGAACGCTGGCTGACTCGATGAATCTTCCGGCAATGCCGCTCGAGCAGCCGCTCCAATTCCGGCAAATCGTTCAATGGCCTGACCCAGCGGAGGTTCAAAATGGTATCATAACGATGTCGCGCGCCAAACATTGTCAGCGACAGATACAACAATATGGCCGCTATCGCCAGGGTGCCCAGAACCGCCACTGGAAAACGGTGTGTGCCGCATGCCAGTCCCAAAACGATGCTCGCCAGTATGTACGTTGTATCCAGGGTATCCCGTAGAATGTTGCGGAATCGCACGATTGCAAAGATGGCCATCAGCCCGAATGCCGTTACCAGATTGTTCGTCAAAACCATCATCACCAGTGTCACAATTACGGGCATCAACACCAGGGAATTGACAAATGAACGTGAATACGACAGCCCAGAATGCGTGACCATGTAAGTCCATGAAATCACATGGCCACCCAAAAAGGCCAGACACACTCCCAGCAACAGCACAGGCAAATCAATCGGCTGCGCCGCATAGTCGCCACGTAAGAACGGCTCCATATCTTAACAAATTTTTTACATTTATTTCACGCTTGCGAAACTTTTCCAAGCAAATTTTTCAATTTTTCTATTCCGTCTCCGGTTTCTCAGGCTTATGACGTTTCAACCCGCCACTAGGTTACCAATATAATGACCGTTTGGCAACGTGAATGTTAAAACGAAACTGCCATTTCCCCTGCAAATTAAACTACTTTGAATAAGCAAGTCTCATGCCTGAGGTTCAAACATAAGAATATTTAATGAACTAACGTTGTAACACATTGTAAATCAAAAGTTTGGGTAAATGTCCCAAAACTGGTTAATGTGGTTTCTGCAACAGTTATCATCAAATTTTGACAAATTGATGAAACCTTTGTTACAACTTATTGATTAACAGCAGGTTGTAACAATCAAGATGTTGCGTGATTCTCACGCGCCGCTGTTTTGAGGGTTTTCACCCTGACTTTCGATTGTCTGTTGTTGGCGCAGTGTTTTTAACGCTTCGCGGGCAGCAGCAGCTTCGGCTTCTTTTTTACTTTTTCCGCGACCTCGCCCCAGTTCAATTCCATGATGAAAGACAGCGCATTCAAACTCACGATCATGGTCCGGGCCGGTTGTGGAGAAAACGCGGTAATCGGGGGGAGCGGTGCTTTGGGCCTGAAGCAATTCTTGAAGCTCACCTTTGGGGTTTTCGAGCAGTGGAAGCGAGTTTAGCTCGCCAAATTTTTGGTGGAACAGCCGCAAGATGACATTCCGAGCTGTCTCGTAGCCTCCATCCATGAAAACAGCGCCAACAACTGCCTCGAAGGCGTCAGCCAGTGAGGATTCGCGCTCGCGGCCGCCGTGCTTTTCGTCACCTTTGCTTAGGATAAGACACTGCCCAAGGCCGAGCCGGCGTCCTTGTTCTGCAAGCGCCTTGCGATTCACCAACTGTGCTCGGGCGCGTGTAAGGATGCCTTCGCCTGCTTGCGGGAATTTCTGATAAATTTCCGCGGTCAGAACCAGTTCAAGCACTGAATCGCCAAGGAACTCGAGGCGTTGATTGTGTTCCACCGGTTGCGTGGCTTCATGTCGGATTGACGGATGCGTCAGGGCGGTTTGCAACAGGGCCGGATTTTTGAATGTGTAACCCAGCCGCGCTTGCAGCTCCTGATACAACGATTCGTTCAAGGCACAGAGGAATTCTGATTGGGAGGTTCAACGGGTGCAGGGGCAACCTGATTTGCTGAGTTGTCAGCAGTGGCGGATTCGGTGGCAACAACACCTGGCGGTTGGGTTGAGGCATCAATGTCTGCGGGCGTTGTTGCGCCGGGCGGTTGCGGCTCCAAACCGTGTTCCAGCAACCATGCTACATCTCGATGAACCTTGTCCAACTGGCTGAATTGCAAATTTGGGTCTGGTATGGTGAACACATCGCCGGTTTTGGTCTGTTCATAGACAAAGATGCGCCGGCCTTCGCGATGGATTTGTTCCTTGACTTTCAGCAGGCGTTTGCGCTCGAGCATCACCGCCAGTATGAATGTGACGGCAAGATATTGCGGGTCGTTTCGTTCAACCAATTTGCGCAACAACCCCTCGGCTGTATCCTTTTGAATAGGTTCCGGCGCGGCAGGCGGAGGCGCCTCGTAAATTCCCTGCCAGTGTGAGATGAAGCCTTTGCGGTCTTGAGCGCCCTGACTGTATTGGTTTTCCCAGCAGTTTGCGCAGACGTCCTGGCGCACAAGCTCTGCTTTTTGCTCAAACAACATCGTGTGGTAGGCCTCTTTGTCGGCAAAAGGCTTGCCACACGCCTGGCAGGCGCGTGCGCGGGATTGGATATTCCATTCGTTCATTCCCTTGGCAATCGAACCGGGCCAAGTATCCAAAAGTGACTGCAAAAACGCAACACTGAAGCATAAAAATGATGATTTTGGGTTTGAACCATCCGGGCATTGGCTTAAGTTTGCTGCATGTTTGCGCCTGCAGATTTGTTTGATTTGAGCCAGACGGAGCACGCCGCATTATTTGACGGTTGCGGCCATGCATGGGAAGCCATTGCCAGGCTTGGCGCGTATGTGCTGGCATCAGTGCGTCCGGTTTTGCGCAATCGCTGTGATGGTGTGGCCTATGTGGGGGACAAGGTTTTCATCGGGGAAGGCACAATAGTGGAGGATGGCGCAATGATTCTCGGGCCTGCCATAATTGGCCGCAACTGCCGGATAAGGCACAACGCCTATCTGCGCGAAAATGTGATAGTGGGCGATGATTGTGTTGTTGGAAACGCCTGTGAACTTAAAAACGCGATGCTTTTCAACGGATGCCAGGTTCCGCACTTCAACTACGTGGGCGACTCGATACTTGGTTTTCAGGCGCACTTGGGGGCGGGCGTGATTCTCTCGAATGTGAAAATATTGGAGGGCAATGTTACCGTGGAGGTGGATGGTATCCGCAAGGATACCGGCCTGCGCAAGTTTGGTGCGCTGATAGGCGACAAGGCCGAAATAGGCTGCAACTCGGTGTTGAATCCAGGGTCAGTCATTGGCCGCGGTTCAATCCTTTATCCATGCACGGTGTGGAGGGGTGTCCTGCCGCCAAATAGCATCGTAAAGAACAAGCAGACTCACGAAATTGTTGAACGCAAACTTCAATGACACCCCCAAATTTCAACAATCTGTGAAAATGAAAATTTTCCATTATCAGGTAGCTTTGGCATGGTTGATAGCAATGATGCCTCCGGGCGCATGGTGCCAGGTGGAAAAGGGCAAATTGCCCGAAGGCTTTGGATTGGCGGCGCAGTACCCGAAAGATCGCGGACTTGCCAAGGATCCGAGGGTTCTGCTGGCCGAAGATTTTGAAGAGGGGGACGTTGCCGGATTGATTCGGCGGTGGACTGAAGCCAGCAACAAGGGCGGGCGCGTGCTGGAGCTTGTCGGGGATCATCCACCGGCAAGCGGCGGCAAGCGCTGCCTGCAAATGACGGCGACCTTGGGGGAAAACACAGGTGGCCATTTGTATGGCCGGCTTTCACGCGAAGTGGAGCGGGCTTTTGCCCGGTTCTATGTCAAGTTTGCCCCTGATGCGGATTACATTCATCATTTTGTGCATTTTGGCGGCTATCATCCGCCGACCCGCTGGCCACAGGGCGGGGCTGGCGAGAGACCGCACGGGGATGAGCGGATGACGGTAGGCATAGAGCCGCATGGTGGAAATGGGCGCTGGCCGGCGCCGGGTGCATGGACGTTTTATGCTTACTGGCCGGAGATGAAAATATCCGCCGATGGCCGCTATTGGGGGAATGCATTGTCGCCAGCCGATCCGGTGCTTGTTCCACGAAACCAATGGCAATGCATTGAAATAATGTTCAAGTGCAATTCAACCCCGGCGGAGGCGGATGGCGAGCTGGCACTGTGGGTGGATGGAGAATTGAAGATGCATATTTACAAAGGTGTCATGCGCGAGAAATGGACCGGGATGGGATTCAAGCTCGCAAAAGCCGGCGGCGAGCCATTTGAGGGACTGCGCTGGCGGACTGACAACAGGCTCAAAATTAATTTTTTCTGGCTGCTTCATTACGTGACCGAAAATGCTGCCCGCCAGAACAAGGTGGCACGGCCAAACCCGGTGAACCGTGTTTGGTTTGACGACATTGTGGTGGCTTCCGAATATATCGGTCCGATAAAACCATGACTGGCTTTGGCGGTTCCAAACAGCGGCGGACAGCATGATAAAATTCAAGGATACAGTTACTCGGGATGAGTTCGGTTTGGTTGAAATGGTGGAATCCATTTTCAGCCCCACAGGGTTGCTGTCGCGGGCGCGAAATTTTGAGTATCGTCCGCAACAACAGGCGATGGCGGTGGCGGTGGCGCGGGCGTTGGAGGCCGGCGAGCATCTGGCGGTGGAGGCCGGCACCGGCGTGGGTAAAAGCCTGGGCTACCTCATTCCCGCAATTCTCTATGCGATTCATTACAAGAAGCGGGCGCTGGTTTCGACGCACACAATCAACCTGCAGGAGCAGTTAAGCGACAAAGATTTGCCCCTGCTTCATCAAGTGCTTGACCATTTGTTGCCGAGGCCGTTTACCTACTCGCTACTTAAGGGCCGCGCAAATTACCTTTGCACGCGCCGCCTTCACAATGCCATGAGACAGGCAGAGAGCCTGTTCACTTCGCCTGAGATTCAGGAATTGCGCCGTATTCACGAATGGGCTCAGAACACAACCGATGGCAGCCTTTCGGATTTTGAAATTGAACCTGACCCGAAGGTCTGGGCGCAAGTATGCTCGGAACGCGGCCTTTGCAGCCCGAAATTGTGCGGGCCGGACTCTGAATTCGCCCGGCAATCGCCCCCGTGTTTCTACCAGTTGGCAAGGCAGCGGATGTTTTCATCGGATGTCCTTGTGCTTAATCACACCCTTTTATTTACCCTTCTCGATTCGATGGAGGAAAATTCCGGTGGCGGCATTTTGTTCAAGGACGATTTTCTTGTCGTGGATGAGGCGCACATGCTTGAACATGTGGCCTCGAAAAACATCGGCATAAGCCTCTCGATGGCCCAAATCCAGTTTGCGCTCAACCGGCTGTGGAATCCGCACACCGAGAAGGGATTGCTCGCAACATTGCGCCGCGGGCGTGAAGTGGCTTTGGTGGCGCAGTTGCTCGATGAAACGCGCGCTTTTTTTGATGCGCTTGAGAAAGTGTGCGACGAATTGGCTGCCAAAAATTCGGATGAACCGGCAACCGTCCGCCGCCCACAGAAAGGCGGGTCCAGGGAAAAGCGTGCCTGGACGGAATTGAGAATAAGGCGCCCGGATGTTGTCCCGGATAATTTGACACTGCCTATTCAGCGGCTGCGTGAGGCTTTGGCCGATTTGATCAAGAGTTTGGATGACGAAGATGCCAAACAAGAATTGGCGGAGTGCAACCGGCGTTTATCGGAGGTGCGCGAGCAAGTGGCGCAATTTCTGAGCCAGAAAGCCGAAGATTATGTTTATTGGGTTGAACGCGCCGGCAAAACCCAGCGGTTGTTGACCTTGAACGCCGCGCCAATTGATGTGGCGGACTACCTGCGACGCCGTTTTTTTAACAGCGAAACTTCCGTCATCATGACCAGCGCAACCCTTGCAGTGACGGGCGCTGCCCAGGATGAACGCGCGACTGGCGAAAAAGAGGCTGGCGGAAACCCAAATCATGTTGAGGAGGAATCTGCGGCGGGCATGGAATATTTTGTGCGGCGGGTTGGGGCCGAAAAGGCGCGGCGGTTGCGGGTTGGCTCTCCGTTTGATTATCAGCGGCAGATGAAGCTTTACATTGTGCGACAGATGGCCGATCCGCGAGACCCGGGCTACCGCGATAGTTTGATCAAATGGATTGAACATTTCATCAAGCTTACCCACGGCAAGGCGTTTGTGTTGTTTACCAATACGCGGCTGATGCAGGAAGTGGGAGAGGCGATGGCCCCGTTTTTTGCCAAACTCCGCATCAACTGTTTTGTGCAGGGAACCGGGACGCCGCGCTCGCGCATGCTTGAACTGTTCAAGGAGGATGTTGACAGTGTCCTGTTCGGCACGGCGAGCTTTTGGCAGGGTGTGGATGTTCCGGGTGAATCCCTGTCCAATGTCATCATCACCCGCCTGCCGTTTGCTGTTCCGGACCATCCACTCATAGAAGCGCGGCTGGAAACAATAGAAGCCCGCGGGGGCGATTCTTTCACGGAGTTTTCCCTCCCGGAAGCGGTGTTGAAATTCCGTCAGGGAATCGGACGGCTGATTCGCACGCGGACTGACAGGGGCATTGTGGTGGTGCTGGACAATCGAATTTTGATGAAGCGCTACGGGCGGGCTTTTCTTGAGGCAATGCCCAAATGCCCTGTTGAAGTTCTGTAGGAATTTTTGGGTTTGTGGTAAACTTGCAAAACAACCTTGCGCTGCGCGGCAGCTCCATTAACAATGCCCGTACCGACATGAAAAAAGACGCTGGAACCAGTGATAAAAATTTTGATTTGGCGGCTTATCTGGACAGCCGGGTAAAAATGATAAACCAGGCGCTCGACGCCTTTCTGCCAAAGGCAACCGTAAAGCCATCCACAATACACAAGGCGATGCGCTACTCTTTGTTTGCCGGTGGCAAACGGCTGCGCCCGGTTTTGTGTCTTGCTGCTGCCGCGGCATGTGGCGGGGAGGAGCGGGAGGCGTTGGCGCCGGCGTGCGCAGTTGAGTGCGTGCACACCTATTCCCTGATTCATGATGATTTGCCCGCAATGGACAACGATGATTTCCGCCGTGGCAAGCCAACCAATCACAAGGTGTTTGGCGAAGGAATCGCCATTCTGGCAGGGGACGGTCTGTTGACGCAGGCTTTTGAAATTCTTGCTCAAAGCCGTGGCTGGCCGCGATATCCGCATAAAACGTTGGTGATGGAATTGGCAAAGGCGGCCGGCTCGCTTTGGCTGGTTGCAGGGCAGGTGGCCGATTTGGAGGGGGAAGGCCGCAAGCTGAACTTGCATCAATTGCGCTACATTCACGAGCGCAAGACTTCAGCGCTTTTGTGTTGCGCGGTGCGATTGGGAGGCATGAGCGCAAATTGCAGCCCGGCGCAACTTGATGCGCTGACGGATTTTGGCTACCACGTGGGTCTTGCCTTTCAGGTAATTGACGACATTTTGGACGTAACACAAACCAGCGAGAAGCTGGGCAAAACCGCCGGCAAGGATGCAAAGGCGCAAAAGGCAACCTATCCGGCGATAGTTGGTCTGGAACGTTCCCGGCGGATTGCGGCAAAATTGACGCATAAGGCCTACGCCGCCTTGCGTCCGTTCAAGGGCAGGGCACAGGCGCTGGAGGCGCTTGCCGATTACCTGCTTAAAAGAGAGAATTGAAAAGACTACTGTCCGCCGCCGGAGTAATAGGCATCAACCTTTGCCGCAACATCTTTGTAGCCGATGTCCACTTCGTAAATAAGTTTGAACTGTTCGATGGCTTCCTCTTTTTTGCCCATCTTTTCCAGAACGCATCCAAGCGCGTAAATCAACTCCTTGCGTTCTTCGTCGAAAGTCTGTTTTTCTTTCAGGGCATCCTGTAGTTTGCGTGCTGCAAGGTCGAACATGTTGCGCCTGGCAAAGCACTGGGCCAGATAATACATCGCCTGGATGCGCCGCGCCGGATAATTCTGGGCCTTTTGAAATTCCTGGATAGCCTCGCTAATTTTGCCGTGCTGGAAATAAAGCTGTCCAAGCTCGAATCGAATTTGGAGGTCGGTGGGATATTTCTCAGCGCGTGCCGCGCACTCCTGGAGCTGGTATTGGGCCTTTTCGGCTTGCAACTGGGTGATTTTTGCGGCTTGTTCCGGGTCGTTTGGATCAAGCTGGGCCAACTGGTAATCGTATCGGCGCAAGGTGGTTTCCGCAATTGCCCTTTCCAGTGAAGGGTCGCCCCCGACTTCGGAATTCTGAATGCGCTTATAATACTCAAGCGACTTGTCAAAGTCGTTTTGCTGGGCGTACAATTCTGCAAGGTTGCGCATCAGTTTGATGTTTTTCGGCTCGGAAACGAGGCGGGCTTCGTACTCTTCAATCAACCGGCTGGTGACATCCTCGGTTTTAACCTGCCGATGCTCCTGCTCGAGGGCAACCGCTTCGTCCTTGTCTTTGAGCACATCCCGGTAGGAGCCTGTCCCGGATGCAAGAGCGGCATAGCCCTTTTCGTCCAACGTCCTGAGCGCCGTCAGGTTTTTATAAGCCTGGGCAACATCGGCATCATTTGGATCGGCCCGCAATAATTCCGTGTAAACCGACTCCGCCTTTTGAACTTCTCCCAGCTTGATATACGCCTCCGCCAGTTGCATCCGCAACTGCTTGTCTTTGGGATTATTTTTTGCCGCTATTTCAAGTGACAACACCGCCGTGCGCGGCAAATCCGCTGCGAGCGCTGCTTCGGCAAGAAGCCGATGCGCCGCTGCGTTGTCAGGATCGCTATTTAACAAATGCTCGACGATTTGAATGGCTTCGAGCGGGTTTTTCCCAAGTGCAAGCCTTGCCTTGGCAAGAGCGGGTTGTGAGCTGGCCGAGCCAATCATTCTCTTGAAAAAGCCCGATGAGCCGCCGGCCTTCTTATGTTGGGTCGCGCGAAGCGCCTCGCGGCATTCATAAAACCCAGGCTCCAATTTAAGGGCTTGCTCGAAGTTGATGAGCGCATAGTCCCAGTTTTGGCGGTCATACGCCACCTTCCCCTTATCATAGAGGTCCCGCACTTGTTGCGGAATTTCATTCAATGGCTTTTCTGGCATAGGCAGTCAAATTCCACACCACAATCATGGTCAAAGATTTTCCAACTGCAACATAAAAAAGGCCGGGCGGTGAGGCCCGGCCTTGTTGTTGAAGTCGCCACTTTTATGGCATGGTCGCCTTTACACGATAGAACCGGTGTGGCGCCGACGCATCAGCGTCAGTCAACGTCTTAAGCGTCCCGTCGCCAGTCACAGTCGCACCAGGCCCAGGCACATCCTGCCAAGTTATCGGCAGGTTCATGTTCACAGCCCATTGCAGAGTGTACACCACACCAGGCTCAGTCATAAACCGCAACGTGCCAACCGTTCCACTCAATCCACCTCCAACTATCTGCGGTCGCGTCACCGCCCCAACCATCAGTTGCGCCGTGGCGCTTGTAACCGTATGCACAGGGTCTCTCACCACCACATAATACCCGCCGGCATTTGCTCCCTGCGCATTGGTTATCGTCAGCGTCGCATTGGTCTGCCCGGCCAACAAATTCGTCGCCGTCCCAGTCACATGATACCATTGATAGCTCATTAAACGTCCGCTGACCTCAACCGCAAACACCGCCGTCCCACCAACCGCCACATTCGTCCCTGCAGGTTGCTGCGTAATCACTGGCACTTCAAGCACTGTCACTTGCGCAACCTGGCTGGTGGCAACTCCCGCCGCGTTGCTCACCACAACCCAGTATTGGCCTTCATTAGCCGACTGCGCATTGCCTATCACAAGCGTAGAGTTGGTCATGAACAACAGCCGCGTACCGTTGAAATACCATTGGTAGCTGAATGGCGCCGTGGCCTGAGCCACAACCGACAGCGTCAGGTTCGAGTTAACTGACACATACGTGCTGGCCGGTGGTTGCACCTGAATCGTTGGCGGCACAATCGTTGTCGAAGGCAACACATCCGCATGCAACGCCAAACCAAATACCAGGTCGGAGCTGGTGCGGTTGGCCTGATGCACTTCAACCGCAATCACATTGTCGCCTCGCCGCAAGTATGTGTTGGGAATATTCGTCACACTGACGGCCGTGACATCATTGCCAGTCACATCCGTGTAATTGGTATAACTATATTCCGCATTGGTCATGTTCAATGAAAACACCCGGTGTCCGTTCAGATACACTATCCCCCCATCGTCAAAACCGTACTCCAACAGCAGCGTGGCCGCCGCAGGATCACCGTCAAAGTTGAAGTGTTGTCGGAAATAGTAGGTTATAATGGTGCCACCGATGCCGGCATTGGTATCAGTGCTGATATGAGTAAGATTGTTGATTGTAATAAACGTGTTGGTCTCAAACCCAAGCCATGCCGTGCCGGTAGGCCAACTGCTTTCCTCAGGATACGTGTACTCGCGCCATGCCGTCCCCAAGTTGGCCCCTGTGTCGTTGTAAGACCAACTGCTTGCCAGCTCTATCAGCGTCAATTGCCGCCCGGTTCGCACCGTGCCGGTAAGCATTATGTTCGGCGGATCAACCAAATCACCTATGTTTTCCGCAGTCACCACATACTCAATATTTGAGTTTACGAAGGCACTTAGCGAAATGGTCACGTTGCTGCCGGAAACCTCCACAGCATAAAATTGTATCGAATTGCCATCCGCATCCCGCACGGAGTAGTTGAACGGATCCCCAGCAGAGATGGGGTTAACGGCTTCATCGAAGGTTATCGTAATCATATTCAGGCCGCTAACTCTGGCCGAGACAAGAGCCGGTGGCGTCGAGTCATGTGTCACGCTCAGTGTCGCCACCTGGCTGGTCACTGCACCCAACACGTTGCTCACCACCACAAAATATCCACCCGCATTGGCAGGTATTACATTCGAAACCACCAGCGTTGCATTGGTCTGGTCTGTTAGCAACGTTATCCCGCTGGCATTGGTATAGTACCATTGATACGCCGGCGTACTGCCGTCCACTCCAACCGTAAATGTCGCATCCCGAAGTTCAAACACATTCTGATTTTGCGGCTGGTTGGTGATGACAATCGGTCTTGGCAACAACGGCACCAACAACATCCCAAACACCACATCGGAACTGCCGAGGCTGGTTTGATGAACTTCTGCCACCAACACGTTCTCACCCTGTTGCAATGCACCCGGGGCAAAAAACAACACCCGGTTTTGTCCTTCAGGCGCGTTCTGTGCAAGTGTGTTCCAGTAGATGACGTCCTGAGTCGGAACTGTTGTCGGGTCAAAGCCTATCATCCCGACAGGCTGCCCGTTGAGCCAGTAGGCTACACCGTCGTCAACGTAGTTGCTCGAGACCAGCACGACTCCGGCAGGATTAAACGGAAAGTTGAAATGAATCCGGGCCACATAAGCCGGGTTGTTTTGATTAACAGGCCATGGGGTCAGAATAGGCCATGGATAAACACCCGGGTTTTCCAGCCCAAACAACGGCAGGCCTGTCGGCCAGTTATCTTCATCAGGATAGAAGAAATCACGGTAGCCGGGGGTAGGCTCGAAAATGTTGGTGTAATAGCGCCACTGGCTGTTTTGGGAGATGAGCATCCATGTTGATTCAAGTGTAAGCCAGAGGCTGGTCTGTGTCATGGTGTTTGGAGTTGCGGCGGTGTCGCAAACTCCGCTGACCTGGACAATGTAGTTGGATGAAAAGACACGGTCGCTGGTTGTGAGCACCACCACGTTTGAGCTGTAAAGCGATGCGCTCAGGATCGAAAGCATCGGGCCGTTGTTTGTCATTTGGACGCTGTACTGGGAGAGGTTGCCGATGCAGTTGCTGCCAACCGGTTCGGAGAATACAAGGTAAATGTGGTTCATCTCGCCGCGGCCTTCTGCGGAGAGCAAGGTTGGCGGGGTGGTGTCGGGTATTACAGTAAGAGTGACCGGGGCGCTGGTGACGGCGCTGACTGAGTTGGTGATTACCACGAAATAAGTGCCGGCTTCAGCGGCGGTTACATTGTTGATTGTAAGAGTGGCTGAATTTGCGCCGGTGATGGGTTGTGGGCCGGATTGGGTTTGGTAATACCATTGGATGTACTGTGGCGAGCCGGAGGCGCCGACGGTGAAAGTGGCAGTCTGATGTTCATTAACCGTGGCATTAACCGGCTGGTTGGTGATGGTTATTGGGGTTGAGACGGAGATTTGTGCTGTAACTGAGAAATTATCAATTGTGTATGACGGGTCTGTTCCACTCGCGGCGTTATCGTCAGCCCATAACAGATAAAGAGTTGCGCCCGGATTCCATGTGCCGACATTGACAGTGGCGGTATGAGAGCCGACTGTTCCTGTGCACAATTCCGGGATTACCTGCCATGAGTTGGCGGCACCGGTCAGGCTCCAGTAAACTCGGAAGCCAACGATAGCCTCGGTTGCAGAGTTGAAGCTGTTCATGTCATAGGTAATGGTAATTGAGTTCACCGCGCCGCCGGTGTTGTTTTGCAAAGTAGCCAGGAGCAGGGTGGCTGCTATTCCGGTTGGCCGGCTTTGGATGTAGTGGCCGGTTGTATTGTATCGGAAGCCAAGTGCTGAGGTTGCTGGCGTTGCGGAGGTATCCGTTGGCAAATTAGTTCTAACGTAGGAAGCTGAAATGCCGGCTATTGCGGCGTCCAAAGCTGCGATGGTTTCATAAGTGGAGTGATCTCCTGGGAGTGATGCCGTCGTCCAGCCGTCAGCGGCTGTAGGGGCCGTGTCGAAGGTTAAAGTTCCTGTGCCAGTTGGGCCGACTTGGATTGCCGATTGCAAAGCAAAAGTGGTCGCTACCGCCACCGCCGCGATTGTGCTCAATGTTTTCATATTTTGAATTTTTGTTTTAATTCAACTGCCCCCAATTTACCCCCCAAGGCCAGCAACCGTCAAGTGGTAAAAGTGTTTTTTTCACGATAATGAAAGAATGGTTTTAATGTTAGTTGTGCTTATACAGACACTCATGGGAATACAGAATGGCATGTGGCACGGTGATTGTGCCACACGCCTGAGCATGGCGGACTTGACTGGCTCGGAATCAGGAGCAGCCGAGGCTGGTGCCGCAATTAAGGCATTTGTAACAAAAGCCGTTGCGCACAGTCACGCAGCCGCATTTGGGGCAAGGTGGAGCATCGCTCTGATTGACAAAGGAACTCGTCAGAGCCTGGTTTGTGGTAGAGGCTTTGCCCGAGGCATTGGTGGCTCCTTTGGGGGTGATGTCCGTATCTTCGGAAACTGGAAGCAGGTTGGGAACCGGGCGGTTAACCTTTTTCTTTATTTCGTCCATCAGCCCCGGCATTTCCAGCTCCTGTTGTGCGTTTTGTTCAGAGACCTCTTTTCGATAATCCGGCAGGAACTGGAGGCCGAGCCAGCGGAAGACGTAATCGGTGATGGAAGAGACCATGCGGAGTTCAGGATTTTTTGTGATACCGCTAGGCTCGAAGTGTTGATGAGAGAACTTGCGCACGAGGGTGTCAAGAGGCACGCCGTACTGGAGAGCGATGCTGGTGAGGGTGCCGATTGTGTCCATGAGTCCACCGATGGTGGAGCCTTCCTTAGCCATGGTGATGAACAGCTCGCCTGGCTGGCCGTCATCGAAAAGGCCGACGGTGAGGTAGCCTTCGTGGCCGACGATGTCGAATTTATGTGTTATGGCGCGGCGGGTTTCCGGCAGGCGGCGGCGCAGGGGTTGGTCGAGGCGCTGGCGGAGCAGGGCGATTTCTTTTTCCAGCTCGGCGATGCGAGCCAGCAGCGGCTGGGTATCGGCGGCTTTTTGGGCGTTCGCGCCGTTTTGCGAAGTGCTGAGCGGTTGCGAACGTTTGGAGCCGTCGCGGTAAATGGCCACGCATTTAAGCCCCAGCCGCCACGCCTGAACGTAGGCATCCCGGATATCCTGCACAGTGGCCTCGTTTGGCAGGTTGACCGTTTTGGAAATGGCGCCGCTGATGAACGGCTGGGCTGCAGCCATCATTTTCAGATGCGCCATGTAGTGGATGCTGCGTTTTCCCCGGGCGGGTTTGAAGGCGCAATCAAACACCGGAAGGTGTTCGGGCTTCAAACCGCTGGCGACGGTCGTTGAGCGGCCGTCTGGCTGAACCTCCTCGACGTCTTCGATGGTATCGAACTTTTCGATGTGGGAAATTATTCCTGCAATTTGTTCCTCGGAGTAACCGAGCCTGCGGAGTGCGTTTGGAACGGTGCGGTTGACTATCTTGAGCAAACCGCCACCGGCCAGGAGCTTGTACTTGACCAGCGCAATGTCCGGCTCGACGCCGGTGGTGTCGCAATCCATTAGAAATGCGATGGTGCCGGTTGGCGCCAGAACAGTGACTTGTGCGTTGCGCCAGCCATATTGCAAGCCGCGCTCAAGGGCCCTTTCCCAGCAGGCGCGGGCTTCTTGTTTGAGGTAATCAAATTCTTTGCTTGGCTGGATGTCTTCGACTGCCTTGCGGTGCAGCCGGATGACCTCCTGCATGGATTCGACATTATCCGGTTTGAGCGGGTTTGGAATGCCGGAGCAGCGCGCATCGTGGTAGCCTGGGAACGGCCCGGCGATGGCGGCGATGGTTGCTGATTGCTCGTAGGCGTGGCCGGTCATTATTGCAGTGATGGCGCCGGTCAATGCGCGGGCTTCATCCGAGTCGTAGGGCAGGCCGTAGTCCATTATCAATGAGCCGAGGTTTGCGTAACCAAGGCCGAGCGTCCTGAAGATATGCGAGTTTTCGGCAATCTGTTTTGTCGGGTAACTGGCGTTGTCAACAAGTATTTCTTGCGCGGTTATGAAAATACGGACGGCAGCCTTGAATCGCTCCACGTCAAAGCGCCCGTCTTCACGCTTGAACTTCATCAGATTAAGCGAAGCAAGATTGCAGGCGGTGTCATTAAGAAAGACGTATTCGGAGCAGGGGTTTGTGGAGTGAATTGGACCTGTGCCTTTGCAGGTGTGCCATTTTTGTATGGCGCCGTCGTATTGGAGTCCGGGGTCGCCGCAGACCCATGTTCCCTCGGAAACTTTGTCAAGCAAACGGCTGGCATCCTTTTTTTCCAGCGGCTTTCCAGTGGTGACGGCGCGTGTCCACCATTCGCGGCCTTCAATTGCCGCCTGCATGAATTCATCGCTTACGCGGACGGAGAGATTTTCATTCTGATACATGACCGAGCCGTAGGCTTCGCCATTAAAGGAGCCGTCATAACCTTGCTCAATCAGCGCCCATGCTTTTTTCTCCTCCTTCATTTTTGCCTCGATGAATTCCTCGATGTCGCCGTGCCAGTCGCGCAGTGTGTTCATCTTGGCGGCGCGGCGGGTTTTGCCGCCGGACTTTACCACGTTGGCAACCTGGTCATAGACCTTCAAGAAACTCAGCGGACCGCTTGGCCTGCCGCCGCCGGAGAGCTTTTCCTTGGATGAACGGATTGGGGTCAAGTCGGTGCCGGTGCCGGAGCCGTACTTGAACAACATCGCCTCGCTGTAGGCCAGATGCATGATGGATTCCATGTTGTCTTCAACCGATTGGATGAAGCATGCGCTGGCCTGCGGGTATTCGTATTGTGTTGCGGCCCGTTCGGCTTGTTTGCGCTTGCGGTTGTAGTACCAGTTGCCGCGCGCCAGACCGTTTCCAACGTGGTACTGATGGTACAAACCGACATTGAACCACACCGGCGAGTTGAATGCGCCGTATTGATTAAGGCAGAGCCATGTCAGCTCACGATAAAATATCTCCCCATCCTCCGGGGTGAAATAACCATCTTGGATTCCCCAGTCGGCGATCGTGCGCGTAACCCGATTAATCAACTGGCGCACGGAATTTTCCCGCTCATCCGGATTCTGCGGGTCGCCGTAAAAATATTTCGAGCAGACAACCTTGGTGGCCAGAATGGACCAGAATTTTGGTACCTCAACATTTTCCTGTTTGAAAATTACTTTTCCGCATTCATCCGTGATTTCAGCGGTGCGGCGCTCCCATTCGACTTCATCGAATGGATGCACATCCGGCTTGCTGAAAACCCGCTCAATCTTGAGCGTCTTTCGCTTTCCACCGTTGGAGTTGCGTGTCTTGCCCCCGGCTCGCGAGGTTGACCGGTTCTCTCCCGCGTTTGCGGGAGACAATGCTTCTTGAACTTGAACGTCCATCATGGCTCAAAATCCTTTTTTTTGCTTCTTGTTAATGTTTTTGGGCAGTCAGCCAACGCCTGCAAATTCGCCGTTGGGGCTACCGCACCCCTTGGGTTGGATTTGCGTGAAGCTCAATCAACTTGAGCGACGCTGCAACCCCAACCTATTGGGGGCTAGAAGGCAAGATACCACTACGGATTGTGTTTGCAACAACTTTTTTCAAAAAAAAATTACTCCCAAGTTTTTAACCAAAATCCTGTTGATTATCAATCAGTTTCGCTTGAATGTGAACAACCTTGGGTGCCGGCGTGGATAACTTTTTTCCGAGTTGGCACGCTGCGAAACACCAAAAACATTTCCTCTCCGTAGCGTCTGGCGGAAACTAGTTGAAATTTAACGGCGTTTTCGAGGCGGCTTGCAATTGGGCCATCCGCAATTGTCGGCGCGGCACGCCCGCCAAATACAAACGGGCAGATTGTCAGATGTAATTGGTCTATTAAATTGGCCGAGAGCAGCGCGCTGTTGAGCAGGCTGCCGCCTTCGCAGAGGAGGTTGCGGACATGCCATTTGCGATACAACCAGTCAAGGGCCAGCGGCCAGTCAACAGATTTTTTTCCGGAGACAAATATATCGTCAACCAGCGGGCGCAACCGTTCAATGCGTCCGGCAGGGGCGGCTTCCGAAACCAGCAAAACAATCGGCGAGATTTTTTCCTTGAAGATGCGCGCATCCGGGCTGATGGAGGCGGCGCCGCTGACGACAACGCGCAGCGGCCAGCCGGCCAGCCCGAGTCTTTGGCGGAGGCGGATGAAGCGCGCGCTGCCAGGCCCGAGCGTGGCGTTGTCGTGCTCGATGGTGCGCGCCGCGCAGAGTATGGCGTCGGCGCGCGCGCGCAGAGCATGCAAGTTGTCCTGGTCGCGCCGGCTGCCGAACTGGTGGACGAGCCGCCCGGCGGTGGCGATTTTGGCGTCGGCGCTGATTGCGAAGTTGGCGGCGATGAACGGGCGGCGAAGGCGGCGTCCGGCGCTGGAGTCGGTCTTGTGATTCATATTAATTAAACACCATAAAAAGTTAAATAATTAACATTGCGTCGCCGTAGCTGAAAAAGCGGTAGCGGCGCGCAACCGCCTCGGCGTAGGCCGAAAGCACCATCTGGCGCCCGCCGGAGCGGCCGGGGTCTGCAAACGCGCAGACGAGCATGAGCAGTGTTGAGCGCGGCAGGTGGAAATTTGTTAGCAGCGCGCCCGCGACGCGGAAGTTGAATGGCGGATAAACGAACAGCCTGGTGCGTGCCGGCCCTGCGGAGATTCGGCCGCTTGCAGCGGCTGCGCTTTCAAGCGCGCGCAGTGTGGTGGTGCCGGCGGCGATTACGCGGCGGCCTTCGCGCAGCGCCGCCTCGACCGCCGCGGCGGTGTCGGGGCTGATGTAGAAGCGTTCCTCGTGCATGATGTGATTTTCGACATGCGATGTTTTGACCGGCGCAAATGTGCCGGGGCCGACGTGCAGCGTGATCGTTGCAATCTGCACGTTGCGGCGTCGGATTTCATCGAGAATTTCAGGCGTGAAATGGAGGCCGGCTGTTGGCGCCGCAACGGAGCCGGGCGCGCGCGCGAACACGGTCTGATAGCGCTCGAAATCTTCGGACAGCCAGGAGCCGTCATCGCGCTGTATGTATGGGGGGAGCGGCGGCTCGCCGATTTTTTCAAGCGCATCCCAAACGCCGCCTGCGCCCTGAAAAAGCAGGCGTCTGTGGCCTTCTGCATTTATTTCGCGAACAATTGCGGAAATGGCCGTTGGCGCGCGATTGCGGTCGAGAAAATCCAGGCGCGTGCCAACGCGCGCACGCCGGCCCGGACGCATCATTGCCCACCAATCATCGGGGGCGTTTTCTTCAAGGAGAAGCACCTCGAAGGCGCCGCCGGTGCGCGCATTCACGGCGCGCAACCTGGCCGGAATGACTCGCGAATCATTCAACACAAGCAAATCGCCAGCGCGCAGCCAGAGCGGAAAATCGCGGAATGTTTGATGTGAAATGCGACCGGTTTCGCGCTCCAGCACCAGGAGGCGCGAGGCGTCGCGCTCCGGTGCCGGGTGCTGTGCAATCAGCTCCGGCGGCAGCGTGTAATCGAAATCTTCAGTCCGCATCCGGCCATAGCTCATAGCTTTGGTTGCGGCGGCTGCCAAAGCAAAAATGCGGAAAATATTTCGGGATTAGATTCCGGCGCCTCTGAAAAGACGTCGCAGAGAAGGAAAGCTTTTTCGGAACCGAATAATTTTTTTGGAAAATTTTGTTTACTGCGGCGGCAGTTTTCATAAATTCGAAAGGTAATTTGTGGGAATTAGTGGCAAAACAGCCAAAAGACGGTTGTGAACAGTGGGCGAAAATTTTTTGAAAATAGTTGTTGCAAAGGTTTGTTTTCGGAGTAAAATCACGGGAAAAGCGAGAAAAAAGAGGGGTTGTAGCTGTGAATAACTTGTGGATAATTTCCGCTTGTAGATTTGAGGATAAAAGTGGTAAATAGAGGCAAATGAGACCATAAATTGGTTTTGGAAAATGGATGCGCCGGAAAAAAAGATAATTGTGCCGACCCGAAAGTGGATTTTCAGGGGGCGTGAGAAGAGTCCGGTTGACTCGAAACGGCGGACGTGCATTCCGGCGGTGATACGGCAGGGGATGGAAGATTTTCCGAGGAGATGGACGCTACTGTTATGGGACAGGGGAGGAGCGGAGCCGCCGTTTTTGAAAATGTTTCCGGTGGAAACAGCGATGCAGCTTTATCAATGCTGCACGAAGGCAAAATTTGATGCCAATCAGGATTTGCTGCGGCGGTCGCTGGCCAACTCTGTGGATGTGGATGTTGATTCATTGTGGCGGTTGACGCTTCCGAAGGAACTGGCTGAAAAGGCAAAAATTTCGATGGAGGTTTTTTACGTCAGCGCGATTGATTACGTGGAACTTTGGAATCCCGGACTGTTCGAGTGGCGGGAGAGGCTGGACAACGCCAAACTTGCGGCGGCACTGGACAGTTTATCGCTTTCGGGCGATGCAGAATCGCTGTCTGATGATGATAAGCGGCAGTAGCAGGATTTCGCGTTATGGATGCGATTCGGTTGCTTGTGATGGGCAGGACCATTGAGGATTCAAGTGGGGAAACGCGGTATCGCGTAATTGAATCCGATGGGGTGCCGAGGCTGAGAGGAGGCAGCGGCGGCGCATGTCCAAAAGAGGCAACTGGAAAAAAGACGGTGGCATCCGGCGCGGTATTGGGCAGTGGGGAGCGTCCGGTAGTTGCGCTGCCGGACGCGGCCCCGCTCGATGCGGGGGTGGGATCGGCGCCGGCGGAGGGGAGGCCGCCGGCGCCGGTTGCCCCGGCAGTTGATGGAAGCGAGGGGAGAAAGATTTGGAAGAACCGCTGGGTGCTTGGGCCATGGCGCCGCCGGGATCGGGAGCTGGAGCGACAGCGTCGCTGGGTACAGCGGGAGCTGATGCTGGAGTCAGTGACAGTGGTTCGGAATGATCTTTCAGAATCGGATGCCCGGATGCTTGCTGGACAGCCGGCCGGAGCGGATGCGGCGGATGAATCGGGTGAATCTGAGGGCAGCGCCGGGCGTGTGAAGGCGTCATTAATGGCGTGGCTGAGGCGGTTGTTTGGCTGACAGGAAGGAGGGCCGATGCCCGTCGGTTTTCATCAACCGGTGATGCTGGCGGAGGTATTGGCGGCCTTGAAACCGAGGGCCGGGGGCCGCTATCTGGATGGCACGATTGGGGGTGGGGGCCATGCCGAGGCTATTTTGGAAGCCAGCAAGCCCGATGGATTTTTGTACGGATGCGATCGCGACGGTGAGGCGATTGAAGCGGCGCGGAAGCGGCTGGAGAAATACGCGGGGCGATGGGAGCTGAGGCAGGGGAATTTCGCGGATGTGGGCGGTTGGGTGCCGGCCAACAGCCTGGATGGAGCGGTGCTTGATCTGGGAGTCAGTTCGATGCAACTGGACACGCCGGAGCGCGGGTTCAGCATCCAGCATGAGGGCGAGCTGGACATGCGGTTTAACCAGCGGGAAGGGCTGACTGCGCGGGAGGTTGTCAACAACATGCCTGAGGAAGAATTGGAGCGGATTTTCAGGGAGCTTGGCGGGGAGCCGCAGGCACGGCGGTTTGCGCGCGCGATTGTTGAGGAGCGGCGGAAGTCGCCAATCGTGAGCACGCGGCAACTGGCGGACTTGGTGGCGCGCGTGTCGAGGTGGAAGGGCGGGAGGGTGCATCCGGCGACGCGGGTGATGCAGGCGTTGAGGATGCATGTTAACAACGAAATTGAATCATTGCGCGCGGGGTTGGAGGCGGTGTTGGGCGTATTGAAGCCGGGTGGTGTGATGGCAGTCATCTGCTTTCACGGAGGCGAGGTGCGGGTGGTAAGGCAATTTTTTGACGCGGAGGCGCGTGATTACGAAGCGGCTGATGGGGATGTGCCGGAGTTGCGGAAGCCGAAAGCGCCGCGGATAAGGTGGGTGCATCGCAAGGCGGTGTTTCCGACTGCTGAAGAAGTGGAAAGCAACCGGCGCAGTCGCAGCGCGACGCTGAGGGTTATAGAGAAACTTTGACGCCAAGGAGGCGGGGGCTGGGGCGCCCGCGGTCTGAAAGAAACGGCCGCGGGCCGCCTCTGGAGAAAGGAAGGAGGCAGTAGATGATTTTCTGGACACATACAGGCGCGAGCAACAGGCGGCGCGGCAGCAATGGTGTAAAAATCCGCATTGCGGTCGGGGCGTTTTTTCTGTGCGGGCTGATTGCCGGGCTGGGGGTTGGATACGTGGCGCTGAAGCAACAAATTTTTGATTTGGGTCGAAGCATTGCCACGAAAGAGGCCCAGTTGAAGACATTGCGTGAGCAGAACACGCGGTTGGAAAGGCGGTTGTATGAGCTGAGTTCGCCGTCGCAATTGCATGCGCGAGTAATGGAACTGCGGCTTGGTTTGCAGCCGCCGCAGCAGGGGCAGCGGGTAAGGCTGGCAGAACCTGCCGGCCAGGTTGAAGCAGTGGCGGAAGGGTCGGCGGCCACAATGGGGCGGAATCAGTGGCAGATGGCTTTGCGGCAGCCTTGATTTTGACAGGGAGGTTTTGATTTCAGGCGGGTTGTGCTTCCGCCATTGGGGGGTAAGAGGCCGCCTGTGTCTGCGCCCGGACGGGTTGAGGAACCGTGGGTCCGGGCGCGGACCGGCGGCGATTGGCGGGAGATTTGAAAAGTATGCTAAGAGCTACCCAAATTCGCAGGCTGGTTGTTTTTACAGCTCTGATGGTGTGTGGGTTGGGTGCGCTGGGGTACCGGCTGGTGGAGCTGCAGTATCTGCGGCATGAAGAGCTTCTATCACAGGCGCGCGCCAATACTGTGCGTGTGGATAATATAGAGGCGCGGCGCGGTGACATACGGGATGCCCGCGGCAATTTGCTTGCCACGAGCCTGCCTGCAAAGACGGTTTGCGCCGATCCCAGCCTTATAGGGCGGCATGCGCCGGAGCTGGCGCGCGCCCTTGCGCCGGTGCTGCAACTGCCTGAGGAGAAGCTGCGGGAGGAACTTACACCGCGGCTCAGGCGCAATGAATTGGGCGCGCTGGTTACAAATCGTTATGTGGTTTTGCAGCGGAAGGTTTCGTTGGAGGTCTGGCAGCAGGTGCGGCAGGTCATGGCGACGGTTGAATTAGCCGGCGTAAATGAGCGCACTCTGACGAACAAAGCCGAAAAGCGGTTTTACGCGCAGTTGCGGCAGAAGGCGATTTTTGCGGATACAGTGGATGATTCGCTGAGGATTTACCCGAACAAACAACTGGCGGCGCATGTGCTTGGGTACACCGGCCTGCACGAGACACAGGCCAGGGAGCGCAGGATAATGGAGACGACGGGGATGGACGGCGTGGAGCTGGCTTTCAACAGCAGGCTTAGTGGCGTGCGTGGATGGCGTGTGACGGAAAAGGACCTGCGGAACTGCGAGCTGGTGGCTTTTCGGGAGCAGGACATCGAGCCTGAAGACGGGCTTAATGTGGTGTTGACCCTTGATTCAGGCGTTCAATTCATAGTTGAGAGCGAGCTGGCCGATGCATTCAGGGAGCAACGGCCTGACAGCGCCAGTTGCGTGGTTGTGCGGCCGCAGACTGGGGAAATTTTGGCGATGGCCACACTGCCGAATTTTGATCCAAACAGACCCGGTGATTTTGATCCTGCATGGCGTCGCAACCGTATAATAACCGATGTCAACGAACCTGGCTCGACGTTCAAGGTGGTGGTGGTGGCCGGCGCGCTCAATGAAAAGGTGGTGCGGCTTGAAGACGTATTTTTTTGTGAAAACGGAAATTTTGCCTATGGCGGGCATGTTTTGCATGACCATAAGAGATACGGGAACCTGACCGTTGAGGGGATAATAACCAAATCATCAAACATTGGGGCGGCCAAGATCGGCATTCAACTGGGAGAACAGCGGCTCTATGAATACATCCGGCGATTTGGCTTTGGGCAGGCAACCGGCGCAGGATTGCCCGGGGAGGTTGCGGGAATTGTGCCGCCGCCGGCGCGGTGGAGCAAGGTGACGATTGCGCAGATGCCGATGGGCCACGGGCTTGCGGTGACGCCGCTGCAGATGACGATGGCGATGGCGGCGATAGCGAATCAGGGGGTGATGATGAAGCCGATGATTGTGAGCCGCCTTGAAGACAGGCAGGGCAGGGCGGTGGCACGGTATGAGCCACTTATTGCCCGCCGGGTGGTGTCGCCTGAGGCGGCATCGCTGATGGTCAGGGCGCTCAAGACGGTCGTCACCTCGGAAGGCACCGCGCCGAATGCGCGGCTGGCTCATTATTCATGCGCAGGTAAGACCGGCACCGCCCAGAAGCCCGAGGGCAACGGCTATTCACATGAAAAATATTTCTCGTCATTCATTGGATTTTTCCCCGCAGACGCGCCGGAAGTGTGCATAGGCGTTTTTCTGGATTATCCAAAGGCAGGTCATTACGGCGGGGAGGTATGCGGGCCGGTGTTTAAGCGGATTGCAGAGCGGGTGGGCAATTATTTGAACATCCAGCCGGATTTGCGTGAGGAGCCGTCCGACAAGACAGTCACCGGCAGGAACCGATGGCTGATGACGGCGCGGAAAACGGGGCATGTCCCGCTGAATTAACGGGTCAAATGCAGTTAAAGAAAATCATCGAAGAGGTGGCGGCCTTGAAGATTGAGGGGACGCTGGATCGCGATATCAGCGGCATAGCATACGATTCAAGGCGTGTGACGCCCGGCATGATTTTCGTCGCGATGCGCGGGCAGAATGTTGACGGGCATGATTTCATTCCCGATGCAATTGAGCGGGGGGCGGCGGCAATTGTATCGGAGCGCAACGGATTTGTTTCACCCAAGGCGACGCGCATAAGAGTGGCGGACTCACGGCTGGCGCTGGCGCAGATATCGGCGGCATTTTACGGGCATCCAGCGCGGCGTTTGAAGATGCTTGGAATTACCGGCACCAACGGGAAGACAACCATTTCATTCATGCTGAAGGCAATTCTCAATGCCTGCGGCATCAGCTCCGGTTTGATTGGGACGATACGTTATGAAATTGGCGCGCGCATCATACCGGCGCATCGCACGACGCCGGAGGCCCTGGAGATACATCAAATGCTTGCACAGATGGTCAACGCCGGCGCGCAGGCGTGCGTGATGGAGGTCAGCTCGCACAGCCTGGATTTGCAGCGCGTGGCCGGAATCGAGTACGCGGTCGCCATATTCACCAATCTGACCCAGGACCATCTCGACTGGCATGGCAACATGGAAAATTATTATGCCGCCAAGGAAAAATTGTTCCGTTCTCCCGGCGGCGGCCGCGGACAGGCGGCAATAATCAACATAGATGATGCCTATGGCCGGCGGCTGCATCAGAGCAGCAACCTGGAGGTCAAGCTGACATACGGGCTTTCAGAAGTGGCGCAGTTGCGCGCAGAGCGCATTGAATTGGGCCAGTATGGCTGCCGGTTCAACGTTGAGGGCGGCGGGCGAAGTTTCGCGGTACGGCTGCCGCTGGTCGGGAGACACAACATCTACAACGCGCTGGCGGCCATCGGAGCCGGTCTTGCCCTGAAGCTGGATGTGGCGCGGATACAATCTGCTCTTGAAACGATGCCGCCGGTGCCCGGCAGGCTGGAATCAATAGAATGCGGCCAGCCATTTGGTGTTTACATTGATTACGCTCACTCACCGGATGCGCTATTGAATGTGCTGCGGACAGTGCGGGAGCTGACACGCGGGCGGGTGCTGCTGACATTTGGATGCGGTGGCAGTCGCGACAAGGGGAAGCGCCCGAAAATGGGGGCGGTGGCTGCAAAGCATGCCGATGTGACGATTATTACCACGGACAATCCGCGGAAGGAAAAGCCTTCCGAAATCGCGGCGCAAATTGAGCAGGGCTACCGCGAGGCGCGGGGCGAGGGGTGCGCAGTCGAGTTGGACAGGCGCCGGGCCATTGAAGAGATACTGCGACAGGCGCGGCCGGGCGACAGTGTAATCATAGCGGGCAAGGGCCATGAGACGTATCAGGAATTCGAGGATACCGTGGTGCCATTTGATGATGGCGTCCATGCGCGCGAAGCGCTGGCTGTGATGGGCTTTTGCAAGGCGCAAGAGCGCAGAAGTGCGGGCTGAGAGGCTGGGATGGAACCGTTAACCTTGCAATTTATTGCAGATGCCTGCGGAGGCACGCTGAGAGGGCGGCCGGAGCTGGTTGTGCGGGGTGTGTGCACTGACTCGCGCAAGGTTCGGGCCGGCGACCTTTTTGTGGCGCTGCGAGGCGAGCGGTTTGACGGGCATGATTTTCTAAATGAAGCCGCCGGCCGCGGAGCTGTGGCGGCGCTTGTGGCCGCTGGACGTGATGCCGGGGCGCTGCCGTGGGTTGAAGTGGACGATACGATGCGGGCGCTGGCCGCGATTGCGGGCGTTTATCGAAAGAGGTTCGCGGCAACAGCAATTGCGGTCGGCGGGTCGAACGGCAAGAGCAGTGTCAAGGAACTCCTTGCATCAGTTTTGCGACAGCGCTTTGTGGTGCTTTGGAATGAGGCCAGCTACAACAATATAATTGGTGTGTCGCACACGCTTTTGCGTTTGGAAAAAAGCCACCAGATTTTGGTGCAGGAAGTTGGCACAAATCATCCGGGTGAGCTTGCCCCGCTTTTGCGGCTTGTGCAGCCGCGGTTTGCCGTGCTCACAGGAATTGGGCGGGAGCATCTGGAATTTTTCGGTGATTTGCATGGGGTCGTTGAAGAGGAGGGGACGCTAGCAGAGGCAGTTCCAACTGACGGTGAACTTTTCACGGTGGGCGGCAATCCGCTGGTTGAGGAGGCGGCGAGGCGGTGCAAGGGGAGTGTGACGCGCATTGGATGGGGCGAGGGCAATAAATGGCAGATACTGTCGGTGAGACTGGACGAACGCGGTTCAACCTTTGCCGTTTCGGCGCCGCGTCCGGAGCTGTCCGGCGAGTATCGCGTGAACTTGCTGGGCCGGCATCAGGTTGCCAACGCAGTTTTGGCGCTGGCGGTTGGTGCGGAGCTTGGTCTTGGCCGGGAAGAGCTTGCGCGTGGGCTTGCTGAATGCGCCCCGTTGAAAATGCGTCTTCAACTTCGGGAGGTGGCCGGCGTGCGAATCCTGGACGATGCCTACAATGCAAACGCCGATTCAATGCTGGCAGCCCTGCAAACATTGGCGGACTTTCCATGTTCCGGCCGGCGCATAGCCGTTTTGGGGGACATGAACGAACTGGGGGTGCACACGGATGCGGCGCATCGGGAAGTTGGTGAGGCGGCGGCGCGGGCGGGCGTGGATTTTCTGTGCGCAGTTGGCGCGCACGCGGCGGTGACTGCGGAAGCAGCGCGCAAGGCGGGCTTGGGCGACGTATGCGCATTTGCATCGGTGGAAGATGCCGCCACCGGTTTGAAAAAGCAGATGCATGCGGGCGATGTGGTTTTAATCAAGGCGTCGCGCGCGGCGCGGCTGGAGCGAATTGTTGAAATGTTGAATTGCCGTGACAGCGTGAGGCTGTGACGGCGGAGTGACGATAAAAAAACGATGGCAAGGAACGCAATGGAACGAAGGCAACGACTGGATGCCGGCCGGTTGAGGATGCGCTCGGAGGAGTCGCGGCGGCAGGCGATCCGGCTTGGGTTGCCGGAATTCGTGGTGCGTCTGGCGGCGGCGGCGAAGGTAAAGCCGGCGATGTGGAACGAGCGGGTGATGCACCGTTGCGATTGAAGGCGGAGGACAGGCCGGGATGTTGTACTACATGGCCCAGTGGCTGCAGCAGGCGGCGGAGGGGACTGAATGGGAATCAGCGCTCTCGCCGTTGCGGATATTTCGCTACATCACATTCCGCGGTGCGGGTGCGGCGGCGACTGCATTGTTGCTGAGCCTGTGGTTGGGGCCGAGGTTTATCGCATGGCTCAAAAAGGTGAATTTCCGGCAGGAGTATCAGGACAAGGCGGAGGCAGGCGGCGTGAAACGTGAGATGCCGTACAGCAAGAAGGGCGTTCCGACGATGGGTGGGTTGATGATCGTGCTGGTGATGGATTTTACGACCTTGCTGTGGGCGCAGTGGAATACGTTCATACAATTGGTGCTTTTGTCCATGTTGGTGATGTGCGGTCTGGGTTTTTATGATGACTTTGCCAAGGTCAACCGTCAGGAAAGCAGCGGCGTCCAGGCGCGGGTGAAGCTGCTTGTGCAAATAATTTTTTCAGGGTTGGTCGCCTTTTATTTGTGGCTAAGCCCTGCGACGCGCCCGTTGGTGACGGAGGTGATGGTTCCGTTTTACAAGTACCCGGTTTTGATTGGCGGCTCCGGTTTGGCGGTCGGGGTGTTGCTGACGATGCTGGCGATTGTGGGCAGCAGCAACGCGGTGAATCTAACAGACGGCCTGGACGGCCTGGCCATTGGTTGTACGGTGATAGTTTCTTTTGTGTTTTTGGTGATGACGTACATTGCCGGAAACAAAATTTTTGCGGCGCATTTGCAGGTGCCGTATGTAGCGGGCGCTGGTGAATTGACGGTTTTCGTGGCGGCAATGATAGGAGGCGGGCTGGGTTTTCTGTGGTTCAACTGTTTTCCGGCGCAGGTGTTCATGGGCGACACCGGCTCGCTGGCGCTGGGCGGGATGCTGGGAATGATTGCGGTTTTGATTCATCAGCCGCTGGTGTTGGTTATTGCAGGCGGTTTGTTTGTGGCGGAGGCCGCATCCGTCATGATTCAGACCGGATGGTTCAAATACACGCGCAAACGATACGGAGAGGGGCGCCGTGTTTTTCTGATGGCGCCGCTGCATCATCACTTTGAAAAACTTGGTTGGCCGGAATCGCGCGTGGTGACGAGATTTTACATTTTGTGCGTTCTTTTTGCAGTGCTGGCGTTGAGCACGCTTAAAATCCGATGAACAAGGGGGACAAAAGAAAACAGTGGACTGGCCGGCGTGTGCTTGTGGCTGGAGCGGCTGCAAGCGGGCAGGCTGTTGCTGCTGTTTTGCGCCGCCTGGGCGCCAGCGTGCTTGTGGCCGACAGCGCGGACACCCCCGAATTGCGGCGTGTGAAGAAGCGGCTTGAGAAATTGGGAGCGGAGGTGATGCTGGGCGCGAAAGAAGCCCCGCCGGGCGCTTTCGATTATGTTGTAACCAGCCCGGGTGTGCCGGCAAATTGCGGGCTGCTGGAGCGCGCAAGACGGGATGGAACGCCTGTTATTGGCGAGCTGGAGTTGGGCTGGCAACTGGCCGGAAAACCCGCGGTTGCAATTACCGGCACAAATGGAAAAACAACTACAACCGAGTTGACGGCGCAAGCCCTGACTGCCGGCGGGGTGCGCACGGTGGCGGCGGGCAACATCGGGCTGCCGGTATGCGAAGTTGCCGTAAAAGCCGACAACCTGGACTGGCTCGTCCTTGAAGTCAGCTCTTTTCAATTGGAAACGATCAGTGAATTTCATCCTGAGATTGCGGTTTTGATGAACATCACGCCCGACCACTTTGACCGCTATTCCGGAATGGACGAATACATCCGCGCCAAGGGCCGGATTTTTCTAAATCAGAGTGGAGATGATTGGGCGGTAGTCCAGCTTGAGGCCCTTGCGCAGCTCAGGTCCGCCGGCACTCGGATCAATTCCCGGCTGATTACTTTCAGCGCGCTGGATGCCGGCGGGGATTTGGCATTGGAAGGCAGCCGCATCGTATGCCGAAAAGACCCCTGGAAAGGCGAGTGGCTGGACATGCGCCGATGCAAACTTGCCGGCCCGCATAATGCCGAGAACTTGATGGCGGCGCTGGCGGTGAGCCGTATTTTGAATCTCCCGCAGGGGCCGGTTATCGAGGCATTGTGTTCCTACAAGCCGGCGCCCAATCGCTGCGAGTTGGTGGCCGTCATTGGTGGAGTCAAGTATATCAATGACTCCAAGGCCACAAATGTTGATGCGGTTGCAAAGGCTATCCTGACGCTTTCAGCAGCCGCTGAGAGGAAGCCAGGCATCTGGTTGATTGCAGGCGGGAAAGACAAGAAATTCGATTACGGAGAAATTGGTCAGTTGCTGGCCAGGCATGTGCGCGGGGCATTCCTGATTGGGGAGACCGCACAAAAGATTTATGCAGCATGGAATCCATTCATTCCGTGTGAGTTGGCCGGGGAGTTGGAAAATGCTGTCAAAATGGCTCACCAGAAGGCCAAAGCAGGGGAAATAGTGCTGCTTTCGCCGGCATGCTCAAGCTTTGACCAATTCAGGAATTATGAGCACCGGGGAGATGTATTTCGCAAAACAGTTTTAGGGTTGCAAGACACAACAAATTGTGGTTGCAATTTGGGCGGAACACAACATAATGGAGGGGCGACGATTAAGTTGCCATAGTTGGTTATGGCAGAAAGGAGCAAATTTTAAGGATTTGTCCCGGTGTTTTGTGAGGGAAAACACCGGGGCAAAGGAACAGTAACAAACAAAACCCCACAAAACCGGCGCCACAAGCGCCAAAAAGGAAAATGAAAGAGAATAGTCCGTTAATACCGCAGGGAACACTCCCTGAGTCAAAGCCGCGTGAGCGGTCAGGCATAATACTGGCAGTCTTCGGAATACTAGGCTTCCACGTCTTGTTGCTGGGGGCCTTGTTATTACAGGGCTGCAAGGACAGGCCAGCCACGAATGTGGCGGATAACAACCAAAACACAACGGTCACCCCCACACCGCCGGTGACGCCGCCATCCAATTCACTGCCGGGGGATTTGGGATGGCAGAATCCGGTTGCCCCGGCGCAGGGCAGCAATGCCACGGCGTCATTGCCGCCGCCGATAATTCCGGCGACGAGCAATGTTGCGACGCTGCCATCATTGCCGTCTTTGCCGCCGACAGGGGTTGCCCCGGCAACTGGGACGGGTGTGACGGAATACGAGGTTCAAAAAGGCGACAGCTTTTATGTGATCGCCAAGAAGTTCAAGACAACCTCGCAGGAGATCGCAAAGGCGAATCCCAACGTCAACCCGCAGAAGTTGCGTCCCGGGCAGAAGATAAAAATCCCGGAGAAGGCAACCACGGTTGCCGCGGTTTCGGGCGCTGGAACTGATGCAGGCACAACGGTGACGGCTCCAGCAGCGAGTGCAACTGCTCCGGCTCCAGCAGCGAGCGCAACTGCTCCGGCGACGGCGGCAGGCGAAAGCGCAGTTTATCAGGTTAAGCGCGGTGATACGTTGACCAAGATTGCAAAGACGCACCATACCAGTGTCAAGGCAATCATGGCGGCGAATGGTTTGACGCGCGACAATCTGAAAGTTGGGCAGAAGTTGAAGATACCGGGCAAGGCTGCTGCGCCGGAAACAGTTACGCCGACGACTGCGGGCGCCACGGCGTCCATATCGGGTTAACCTGCTGTTTGATTGATGGCAGGGCGCTGGACGCCGGGCCGCCTCAGCCCGGCGTCCAGACAATCATTTGAAAAATTGAGGCACGGGGGAAGGGGGAGGACAAGGAGGTATGAGAATAGCCACGACAATGCTGATGTTTTGTGTGGCGGCATTGCTCGCATTGGGGATGGTGATGTTGTACAGTGCGAGTATGACGCAAAAAGGCGCCCATTACCTCATGATGCAGTGTACCTGGTGCGCAATCGGTTTGGTTGCGGCGGTTGTCATGGCCTGCTCGGACTATCATAAACTTAGAAGTTGGGCGACGTACTTGTTCGTAGTTTCAGTAGTTCTGTTGATGTTTGTATTTGTGCCTCCGGTTGGGATGAAAATTAATGGGGCATACCGCTGGATAAACCTGGGGTTTGCACGCTTTCAGCCATCGGAGCTGGCAAAGTTGACCACGATAATTATGTTGTCAGCTTATGCGGTGCGTCATTCGCGGCAAATGGGCAGTTTCAAAACCGGGCTGCTGGCGCCGTTCTCGATTGTGGCGCTGATGATGGTATTGATTCTGCTGGGTCGGGATTATGGCACGACTATTTTGTTGGTGACAGTTTCGACGATGGTGCTGCTGATTGGAGGGGTTAGATGGAGGCATTTGCTGCCGGTGGTGTTGGGTGTATTTGGTGTGATAGCAGCGATGATGTGGAGCAATCCAGTCAGGCGTGCGCGTTTGCTTGCGTGGCTGGACCCGGGGCAACACCTTGATGGGACTGGTTATCAGGGCTGGCAGGCTATTCTGGCGCTTGGTTCCGGAGGAATAGATGGCGTGGGGCTGGGCAACAGCCGGCAAAAACTTGGCTTTATTCCCGAACACCATACGGATTTCATTCTTTCGATTGTGGGGGAGGAACTGGGGCTTGTGGCGACACTGGGCATAGTGTTGGTGTTTGTTGTGATTGTGTTGTGCGGTTTTTACATTGCATGGCGCGCGCGTGATCCATTTGGAACGTATCTTGCGGCGGGCATAACTTTTCTCATAGGTCTGCAGGCCTTTATCAACATAGGAGTGGTTACGGCGGTGCTTCCGAACAAGGGCCTGCCGCTTCCCTTCATTAGTTATGGGGGATCGAATCTCCTCATAATGCTGACGTCGGTTGGAATTTTGATAAGCATAGCGCGGCAGGGACTGGAGCCTGAGCTGGCTCCGAACAATCCATTTGGCGGGGAAACTGTTTCAATACCATCGAATGCATGACAAACAAGACGCCAGCAGCGCCTTTGGTTGCAATCGCCTGTGGCGGTACCGGTGGCCATATTTTTCCGGGGTTGGCCGTGGCCGGCTGCCTGCGCGATTGCGGGTGCGATGTTGTGGCGTTGATTTCCCTGAAAAAAATTGATCAGGAAGCCACCCGTGCCGCCAGGGGAGTTGCAATTGAAACACTGCCGGCGGTCGGATTATCCGGGCGTAATTATTTACAATTCATTGCCGGTTTTTGGCGCGCTTACAGGCTTGCAAAGCTCCGGTTTGCACAGCGCCCGCCGCAAGGTGTGCTTGCGATGGGTGGTTTTACCAGCGCCCCGCCCATACATGCCGGACGCAAGTTTGGGGCGGCGTTGTTTTTGCACGAATCCAACACCATCCCGGGCAGGGCAAACCGCTGGCTGGCGCGGTTTGTGCACCAAGCATTCGTTGGGTTCCCATCGGCTGCGAACAGGTTGAAAAACGTGCAGGTACGCCACACCGGGACGCCTGTGCGTCCGCAATTCAAGCCCATGGATGCTGGATGGGCGCGAGCACAACTAGGGCTGCGGGAGGATGCGCCGGTTTTGTTGGTGATGGGCGGCAGCCAGGGGGCGCATGCGGTAAACGAGCTGGTGCGTGCCGCGCTGCCTTTGCTTTCGTCGAAACTGGGCGGGTGGCAGTTCATTCATTTGACAGGTGAGCAGGATGAACAAGCGGTGCGAACGGCTTATGCGGCGCTGGGTTTGCACGCGGTTGTGCATGCATTTTATGACCGCATGGAACTGGCTCTTGGCGCTGCAACCGTGGCTATCAGCAGGGCCGGGGCGTCGTCGCTGGCGGAAATTGCAGCCATGCGCCTGCCGGCGATTTTGATTCCGCTGCCAACTGCGGCGGACAATCATCAATGGCACAACGCGCGCGCTTTTTCCGAGGCCGGCGCGGCGGTGTTGCTTGAGCAAAATGCAGCCACCCCTGAAAACCTCTGGCAGGCGCTTGAACCGATTGCCAGAGAGCCTGATGCGAGGGCGCGGATGGCTGACGCAGTTTCCAGGTGGCACAAGCCGCAGGCAGCCAGCGAGATCGCAGGACATATTTTGAATCTGATGCGCAACATGCACGGCCACAAATTTGACTTTGGGCGACTGCATATCCCTGAAAATGCCGGCTGTGAGTCCGGCGGTTTAACGGATGAACTGCCGCGGAATCAGAAATTGCAAACCCAACTCGTCGCGCCATGATTCAGCAGTCACAGGAACAGCTCCGACAATGGCTTGAGCGCGCCGCGCCCGGCGAGCGGGTTTATTTGATTGGGGCCGGCGGCTGCGGCATGAGCGGGCTTGGGCATTTGTTCCTGGACATTGGGTTCAAGGTTTTCGGCTCGGATATTCAGAACAACATCGAGGCGGAGGAACTGCGGGCGCGCGGAGCGGTCATTCACCAGGGGCACGATGCCGCGCATCTGGATGAGGCGCAACCGTCGCTGGTTGTGTATTCGTCGGCGGTGAAGCCTGAGAATCCTGAATTACGCCGCGCGGTGGAGAAGGGGCTGCCAGTGGCGCGGCGGGCAGTGGCACTGGCTGCGTTGTGTTCGAGGCAGCGCGGAGTATGCGTGGCCGGAATGCACGGCAAGACAACAACAAGCGCGTGGCTTGCATGGTGTTTGGAACAAATCGGCGCTGATGCCAGTTATGCGATTGGATGGCGCATGCTGCAACTCAAGCCGCATGCAAGATACAAAACCACAGGGGGCGCGCAGCCTCCGTGGTTTGTGGTTGAGGCGGATGAAAGCGACGGCACGCTCGGCCAGTACAGGCCGCACTTTGCGATTGTGCTTAATTTGGACGAGGAGCATCTGGATTACTTTGGCGATTTCGAGACCATTTGCAGACAATTCAAACAATTCGCCGCCCGTGCACAGGGCGGGGTGGTGTACTGCCGGGATGACGAGAGGCTGAGCGAACTGCTGTCCGGTGTGGCGGGCGCTGTTTCATACGGATTCCATCCACTGGCAGACTACCGGCTGGAGGCAAGGCTGTGCAGGCGCCCGCCGGGACCGGCTGAAAAAGTTTCGGATAATCACGAGGCGATTCCGGCGTGTTTCGAGGTGTGGCACGAGCGCCGGCGGCTGGGCGAGTTTCAGACGGTTTTGCGCGGGGAACACAATATCAGCAATGCCGGCGCGGTAATAGCAACGCTGCATCAGATGGGCTACACGGCGCAGCAAATTGCACCTGCGGTGGCGTCGTTCCTGGGTGCCGCCCGCCGCCAGGAAGAGCTGTACCGCGACGGACGGTTTCGTGTTTTTGATGATTACGGCCATCATCCGCGGGAGATTCGAGCCACACTGCGGGCGATGCGCGCCATGAAACCGCGGCGGCTTCTTGTGGCATTTCAGCCGCATCGTTACACGCGTACGCGGGATTTGTTGGAGGATTTTGCGAAGAGCCTGGCGGAGGCGGACAGGTTGTGGCTGATGGAAATATATCCAGCGAGCGAGCCGGCGATTCCCGGAATAAACAGCGAGCTGTTGGCCGAGGCGGTGCGCAAACACGGGAAGGCGGCTGAAGTGGTGGCCTGTCCGGAGGAGCTTTCGTGCAGGGTGCGCGAAGTTATGCAGCCGGGGGATTTGGCGTTGTTTTTGGGTGCAGGGGCGGACATCACGATAGCGGGGCATGCGCTGGCCCGGAAGTTGCGTGAAGAGAGGGCAGGTGATGCGGCGATTGTCCGGCCCGTGGAGGCGGCAGGATGAGAAAATTGAACATAGTGGTGTTGCGCGGCGGGCCGTCGGCGGAGCGCGAGGTGTCCATGCGTTCCGGGGCGGCGGTAGCGCGCGCGCTCAAATCGCTGGGGCATGGTGTGCAGGAGATAGACCCTGTGCCTGGCAGGCTTGAATTGCCAGCAGGCACGGATGTTGTCTTTCTGGCGTTACACGGCACTTATGGCGAGGACGGCACTGTTCAGGAAGAACTGGAGGCGCTTGGTGTGCCGTACACCGGATGCGATGCTGCCGCAAGCCGGATTGCGTTTGACAAAGTGCTCACCAAGGAACGATGCCTTGCGGCGGGGGTGCCTACTGCAAAGTTTTTGGTGGTGGAGAAAGTTGATACGCCTTGGCCGCGTGGCTGGAATCCGCCGGTGGTTGTAAAGCCGGTGCGGCAGGGTTCAAGCGTGGGTTTGGGTTTTGTGGAGCGTGTGGAACAATGGCGGGAGGCTGTTGCCGAGGCTCTTAGATTTGACACTCGCGCATTGGTTGAAGAACGGATTACAGGCCGCGAGACAACCGTGGGGATTCTGGACGGACAGCCGCTGCCGCTGGTGGAAGTCCGGCCCAAAAGCGGCGCGTATGATTACCACAACAAATACACGGCGGGCGCAACGGAGTATTTTTGTCCGGCGGATTTTCCCCCTGAGTTGACGCGAAAGATACAGGAGGCGGGGCTGGCGGCTTTTCGGGCAATCGGGGGCCGGGATTATGCGCGGGTGGATGTGATGGTTGAGAGCGGCGGCAGGCCGGTGGTGTTGGAGGTCAACACCCTGCCAGGCATGACGGAGACAAGTTTGCTGCCGAAGGCGGCGGCAGCCGCCGGGCTTGGTTATGCGGAATTGTGTGAGAAGATGGTAGAGATGGCTCTGAGGCGCGCCGGCTGCGCGTGCTCGGCGCAAAGGTTGGGAGCAAAGTCAACCGCGGGGAAAGTTTGATGCAAGAGTTGGGGAGCTGAAAACAAGGACGATTAACGGCAAAAAGCATGTGGCCATGGAATAAAAAGGCCAGGAATCGGCGGCTGGAACGGACAATCGAGTTGGATGTAAAGGGCGGCTCAAGGTTCCAGCAATGGCGTTCCGGGCGGCTGTTGGCGATGGCGCTTACGGTGTCGCTGGGCACATTCCTTGTTTTGGTGTTGTTATGGCACGCCTGCTCAATGCTTTGGAACCGGCTCGTATATGAAAACCCGGTTTTCGCAATACAACGGCTGGAAATAACCACCGATGGCGTGCTGGCGCCCGAACAGATACGGCGCTGGGCGCGGGTTAATGTCGGGCAGAATCTGCTGGCCCTTGATTTGTCGTGGGTCAAGCGCGATCTGGAGCTGGTGCCGGTGATAAAATCAGCCGCTTTGGAGAGGGTGTTGCCGAATACATTGCGGATAAGAATTTCGGAGAGGGTGCCGGTGGCACAGATTTTGTGTCCGGCTGCTCCCGGCAGCAAGGAATCGGTGGTGTTCACACTGGATGAGCATGGAGTGGTGATGCTGCCGATACCGCCTCATCAGAGAGCGGTGCCCTGGACGAGCACCAACGAATTTTTGCCGGTTTTGACCGGTGTTAGCTATGCCGAATTGCGTCCGGGCCGGGCGGTGGAATCGTGGCAGATTAAAGCGGCACTTCGGATGATTCAGGAATTCGAGCGTTCGCCGATGGTCGGGTTGGTGGATTTGAGATGGATAGACTTGAGCGCGCCGGAGGTAATAACGGTGACAACCGGCACAGGTGCAAAGGTGACATTGGGGGCTGACAGGTTTAACTGGCAATTTCGCAGGTGGCGCGCAATACATGATTACGAGCGGCAGCGTGGATGCGTTGTGACGACTCTGGATTTGTCGGTGGCAAACAATGTGCCTTACACCGCGGTGCAGGCCGGGATCATGCCGCCGGTGCCGGTAAGAACAACAAAAACGCCTGAACGTTCCATTCCAAGGAGGAAAAATGCTTGAGACTGAGCAAATAATTGCAGGGCTGGAAATCGGCACATCAAAGGTTTGCGTGGTGGTCGGGGAGCTGATTGCCGATGGACAGGTGCGCATCATAGGCGTTGGTCAGGCGCCGTCGCGCGGGGTGCGCAAGGGCGAGCTTGTGGACGCCGCGCAGGCCACGATCGATGTCAGGGAAGCCATCTGCAATGCCGAGGAAATGGCCAATGTCGAAATCCGCAGCCTGTATCTAGGAGTGACTGGCGCGCACATCCGCTGCCGCGACAGCCGCGGCGTCAAGCAAATCATGTCCGATGACCGTGAGATAACCGAGGAGGATGTAGATGACGTGGTTCACAACGCGCGGGTGATTGATTTGCCTGCTGACAGCGCAATTTTGCACGGGATACGGCAAAGCTTCGTAGTTGATGATCTGCAGGGGGTGCCCAATCCGGTTGGAATGGTTGGTTCAAGGCTGGAGGCTAACGTCCACATCATTTATGGCAATAAACTGCATCTTAACAATCCGATTCACCTTGTTAACAGCCTTCAATTCGAAATTGCAGGGGTGGTGTTCAACGGTTTTGCGGCGGCTTTGGCGTTGCTGAGCAATGAACAGAAGGAAATGGGCGCCCTTGTGATTGATCTGGGTGGTGGCGTAACCAATTACGTGGCTTATGCCGATGGTGCGATCTGCCACTCAGGGGTTCTGGCGGTGGGCGGAGATCATGTTTCCAATGATTTGGCTTACGGGCTTAAAATTCCATTGAGTCTTGCTGAAAAACTCAAGCTGGCTCATGCAACAGCCATAATGCCTCAGGACGTCAAGGGGCGCACTCTCCCAATCAACAGCGATACCGGCCAGTTGACAAAGACAATCAATCTGGAGCACCTGCACCGCATCATTACGCTGCGGCTGGCCGAGATTTTTCAAATCATAGCGCAGGATGTTGGCAAGACCGGGCTGCTGGATTATTTGCGAGGCGGCGTGGTGCTCTGCGGCGGCGGCGCGCATATCAGGGAAATTCAGCGGCTGGCTGAAAGCACGTTTCAACTTCCGGCGCGAATAGGCCGGGCAACGGGAATCAGCGGCATCAAGGATGCCCTTGACCAGCCTGAATTTGCCACTGGCATCGGCCTGGTGAAATTTGGCTCATTGAAACAAAAGACTGCAAAAGTCAGCAGAGCCAGAAGTTTCATTCAAAAATATTTTCCGTCGTTGAAACTCCTGTGAACGGAACGACTATGAAGCCTGTTTTAACGGGCATTGAGGCCGGGAGGCGTTTATGAGCGAAGAGCAGCTTGGTAATTTTTCGATTCCGCCGTTGTCCCCGGCGGGGCCGAATGTCCGTGTATTTGGCATTGGAGGAGCCGGCGGGCGTCTGGCGGCACAATGGGCGCAGCTTGGAAGGGCCGGGGTTTCTTTTTACGCCTTGAACAGCGATTTGCAGGCCCTGCGGCAGATTGCCGGCCAGAGTGGCATTGCTACCGTGCAACTGGGTGTGGGTTCTTTGCGCGGGCTTGGAGCGGGCGGTGACCCGGAAATGGGCAGGCAGGCGGCAGAAGAACAGGCGGCCCAACTAAAATCGCTTTGTCAAGGCGCTCAACTGGTCATCATTTTGGCGGGGCTGGGCGGCGGAAACGCCGGCGCCGCTCCCGTGTTGGCAAGGATGGCGCGGGCTGAGGGCGCGCTGACATTGGGCGTTGTGACACTGCCTTTTTCGTGTGAAGGCAGACGGCGCAACCGGCAGGCGATGCTTGGGCTTCGGCAATTGCGGGCGGAGGCGGATGCGGTCTTATGTCTTCCCAATGAAAGGCTTTTGGCGATGTCGCCGCAAGGCGCTCCGCTTTTGGAAATTTTAACGCGCTCGAATGAATTTGTGGCTGCCAGTCTGGATTCTCTCGCCCGTATTCTGCTTGAGCCGGGGCTGGTCAATTTGGACTTTGCGGCGTTGAGCGCCGTTGTTTCCGGGCGCAATGCGGAGGGTGCGATCGGCACCGTGGAAGTTGCCGGTGAAGATCGCGGCCTGGCCGCGTGGGAGCAGCTTCAAAAGCACATTTTGCTTGATGAAGGCCGGGTCTTTGCGGATGCCGACGCGGCGCTTGTTTGTTTTGTGGGCGGGCCGGACATGACGATGGCTGAAATCGAGCAAGTGATGCAGCCGCTGACGAAGGCTGCAAAAAACGCGCACATTTTGATGGGGGCAACTGTTGATGAAAAATGGCGCGGGCGTCTGCAGGTTACGGTTGTTGTATCGCAGTTTGCGGAGAGCAACGTGGAGAATTCACAGGCTGTTGAAAGGCCGGGTGAACCGGCCCCGAATGCGACTGGCGCGCCAAATGAAATTCCCCTGGAGCGTGGGCGCTTTGTTGCTCCAGCAATTGATGCCGGGTCTGAAAGATCGCAGGAGACACTTCAACGGCAGCGCAAACGCGGGAGGCGCGGCCATGATGAAAACCAACCCATGCTGCCGCTGGAAATGGTGCCGCGCGGCCGGTTTGAAAAAAGCGAGCGAACCGTCAGGGATGGCGAAGATTTGGATGTCCCCACTTATATCCGCCAGGGGATTAAACTTAATTAAAATTCAAAACCCGTCAGGCCGTGAAATGGGCCGTTGCCGCCCCAGCGGTAATTTATGGCTGCGCGGCGGGGTGGATTTGCAGTCCAAATCATGGATTTGCCGGCTTGCAAAGCGGGAAAGCGGCGTTACATTGGCGTGCGCATGAGTTTTTTTGATTTGTTAAAATTCGACGCCAACGGCCTCATCCCGGCCATAATACAGGAGAAATCCACCGGGCGGGTGCTGATGATGGCATGGATGAATCGTGCATCGCTGGAGAAGACAATCGCAACCGGCAAGACACATTTTTGGAGCCGGTCGCGGCAAAAGTTCTGGATGAAGGGCGAGAGCAGCGGGCACGTGCAGACTGTAAAGGAAATAGCACTGGACTGTGATGGGGACACGTTGTTGATACAGGTTGAGCAGATTGGGGCTGCCTGCCACGAGGGATACAAGAGCTGCTTTTTCCGGTCATTGACTGTTGATGGGAAGGCGGTGGAAATCACCGAGCCGCAGTTGGTCAAGCCGGAGGATGTTTACAAGAAGAGCTGATTGTTGGCGGCGGAGGCGCAGCCGGCCTTGAATTTATGGAAGAAACCGTTCCATTTGGGAGCCGGGAGTACTGGATACTGGCTGCGGCCTTGTTATTTGGGCGCGGGATGGATTTCTTGAGCACCTGGGTTGCGACGCCAAATCTGATTCTCGAGGCCAACCCGATCGCGCGCAAGCTGGGTTGGAAATGGGGCATTCCGGTGAATCTGGCTTTGTGCGGCGGGTTCGCTTTCTGGCCGCTTGCGGCAATAATAATCACCACTACAAGCCTTTTGGTTGCAGCGCGCAATTTCCAGGGTGCATGGCTGATGCGCCATCTTGGCGAGTGCCAGTACAGCCAGCAAATGGCCGGGCATCTGAAGGAGGTTTCACTGCCGGTGTACCTTGTCTGCCTGCTTGGGCAGACTGCGCCGGTGGCGTTGGTAGGCGTTGTTCTGGTTTTTATGAGTGGCTTTGAGGTTTTGCCGGTTGGCATCGGCATAGGGTTGGTTTCTTATGCCGGAGCGGTTGTTTTTTACAGCTTGCTTTCGTTGTGGCGCATCCGGCGCGCCCCGCGCTATTCTTCAGCAGAAGACTATGTTCAAACCGACACTCGATGAATTTCGCAAGCTGGCGGCGGATGGGAATCTCATACCGGTGTATTGCCGGCTGCTGGCAGATTTTGAAACACCGTTGTCCGCGTATCAAAAAATCCGCGGGGAAGGCGAATCGTTTTTGCTGGAGTCGGTTGAAGGCGGCGAGCATTTGGGGCGGTACTCGTTTGTGGGCTGCAGTCCGCGGCTTGTGATAAGGCAACAGGGGACGAAGGTTGAGGTGGTGGAAGATGGCAGGATAACGGATGAATACGTTGTTCAAAAAAGCAAGGAGCAGGCCGGGCGGGAGGCAGTGCCGGATGGGCTGACGGTGGTTGAGCGAATCATGCAACGGTATCGGCCGGTGCGGGTGGGCGGCCTGCCGCGGTTCACAGGGGGCGCAGTCGGTTATATTGGGTATGAATTCATCCATGACATTGAGCCAGTGGTGCCGAGGCCGCCGCGGGATGAACTTGGGACTCCCGTTTTATACTTTCTGCTGGCAGATCAACTTTTGATTTTTGACCGGGTGGCGCAGACAATCACCGTGCTTGTGAACGCCTTTTTGGATGAGGCATCAAGCGTTGAAGATGCTTACGAGGGCGCGGTGTCGGAAATAGAGCGGTTGATTATGTTGCTTGAGCAACCCTTGAAGCCGGAACCGGTGGCTGTGCCGGATAATCTTCCTGATTTGCCGGCTGAGTCCAACATGCCGCGCGAGCAATTTCTGGCCAATGTGCGCAAGGCGCAGGAGTACATCTGGGCAGGGGACATCATCCAGGTGGTGGGTTCGCAGCGTTTCAGCGTGCCATTGGAGGCAACGCCATTGGAGGTTTACCGGGCGGCGCGCACGATCAATCCGTCGCCGTACATGTTTTTACTGGAGCTTAAGGGGTTTGCGCTGGTGGGCGCTTCTCCGGAGATTCACGTTCGATGTGAGGATCGGCTTACCGAAATCCGGCCTATTGCCGGCACGCGTGCGCGTGGCAAAACGCCGGAAGAGGATGAGGCACTTGCTGCCGAGCTTTTGAATGATCCGAAGGAACGCGCCGAGCATGTGATGCTGGTGGATTTGGCACGGAATGATTTGGGCCGGGTGTGCGATTACGGGACGGTGCAGGTGACCAAACAGATGTTCATCGAGCGCTACAGCCACGTGATGCACATCGTTTCGCAAGTCCACGGACGGCTGTCCGACAGCCACACGATATATGATTTGATGAGGGCCACTTTCCCCGCGGGGACTTTGAGCGGCGCTCCCAAAATCCGCGCCATGCAGATTATTTCAGAGCTTGAGCAAACCACGCGGGGGCCTTACGGGGGATGCGTGGGATATTTTTCATTCAACGGAAATCTTGATTGCTGCATTACAATCCGGACGGCGCTGTTGAAGGACGGGCGCGCTTATGTGCAGGCCGGCGGCGGCTGGGTGGTGGACTCTACGCCAGAAGGTGAATATCAGGAAACTGTCAACAAGTCGAAGGCGATGCTCAAGGCGGTTGCGATGGCGGAGAGTTTCCGCAAAAAATCGCCATAATCCGCCGTTTACTTTTTCGGCGCCTCGTAAATTCCCAGCTCGCGAATTGCAGGGGAGGCTCCGTAGTAACCGGTGATTTTCAGTTCCACGCTTGAACAGGTGGTTTCAGGCAGGGCGATGGCCAGAAAATTGTCGTCGTACCTGGCATTTTTTACTGTCTTGACGGTTTTGCCGTCGCATAAAATTTCAAAATCCCGCGGCGCGTAGCGGTGATGTTCAAAGCCAATGATGCTGATGGCAGCGATTGTTCGAGGTTTGGGAAAGGTCACTACAAATCGGTATAGCGGCTTGTTGTCAGTTTCATCCCAGTAAGTTTCAAGTTTGCCATCGATCGCAGCCTGGTCGCCGCCTGCCTGTCCATCTTTTTCCAATCCATCGGGGCTGCTGGCCACCCCTTCTGGAGCGATGTTTTTAAGCCTATCTACTGACAGCATCGCGTTTTCAATGATTTGCTGAGCCTCGGCGGTGGAACAGGCTTCGCGAATTTTTGAAATAATTTGGCTGGCCGCCTGTGGGTTGTTTTTGCGGAGTTTTTTTGCAATTTGGACAACGGCGGTTGCGGCCTCCTTTTCAATTGCGCTGTCAGGCAACCAGCGCATGGCCAACCCGGCTGCCTCTGCAAGCGGCACATCACCAAGTCCGCCAAGCAGCAACTTCTTTTCATCGGTTGTAGCCACCAGAGCGGCGGCGTCGGCCAGCCACCGTAGTTTGGTTGTTGGGTTGGTTTCCTGTGCGCGGGCAAGCTGCACGTAGCTGCGCAGCGCGACAGCCTTTTGTGCTGGAGAGGTGGCTTGTTTGGCCGCCGAAAGCAAATCCGGCAGAGCTTCAGGTGTTGACCATTCGGCAAGGCTGCGGATGGCGGCGTCCCGCAGTGAATCATCCCGGCTGCCGAGAGCATCTCGCAGGGCTTGCAGTGAGTATGTTGATGGCAGACGTGAGGCAAGGCGCAGCAGTGCAAGGCGCATTTTCAAATCGGCATTTTGCCAGCCTGCAAAGACAATTTTTGCCGCCTGTTCCTTGTCTTTAATGCGCTGGCATACCGCCGCAACAGCGGCATCAGCGGCCGCAGCCGAAGTTGGTGGTATGGATGCAATGAGTTTTGAAAGTTCGGGCAGGATTTCAGTGCCGCCCAGGGCGCCAATGGCTTTCAACGCCTCTGCGGCCAATGTTGGATCAGACTCTGCGGCCAGTGAAATCAGTAGCTGCACGGCATTTGTGTTGCCACGTGAGCTTGTTGCGCGGATGGCTTCAAGGCGGAGGTTTTTATCCCCTTGTTTCATGGCGTCCAGCAAGCGGCTGTCCACGGCCTGTCCGCGTAACTTTCTGAGGGCCTGCCGGGCAGCGGCTTGTTCAGGCGGCTCGGAGGAGGCGGCGCGTGCGAGCAGGAGCGGGACATCATCAGCAGTGCCAAGTCTTCCCAGGGCGTCAATTGCGGCAAGGCGCGCGGTTTGATCGGTGCCTGTAACGGTTACGCGGGCAAGTGGGAGCACATCCGGAGTTTGCAGACATGCAAGCAGGACTGTCTGTGAATCCGGCGGGAGTCCGGGCCAGCCGGCCAGCAGGCTGTTTTGCAGTTGACCGGGAGGTAGCTCGGCAGTGGCGCGAGCAGCGGCGGCGCGGAGTCGTGCATCCGCGTCTTTCATGGCCGCCATAAGCATCGGTGCGGCCTGTTCCGGCGCAATCCGCGCCAGTCCCAACAGCGCGGAGTTGCGCACGGTTTCGATCTTGCTAGTTTGATAAAGCAGGGCGAACACCTGTCTGGATTGAGCTGCGTCGCCGGTCCGGGCCAGATTGTCTGCGCAAGCCAACAATGATTGCTGCCTGATTTCCTCTTGCTCAGGCTGGACGCGAATTGTTTGGAGAATGCGCAAGGCATCGGCTCCGCCAATTTGACCGAGCGCATGTATTGCGGCGTTTGCAGTTTCCGGCTGTGCGGCAGCCGCGGCAAGTAATGGCACGGCTTGCCGGTCGGCGCGCGCTCCCATGACGTTTATGATTCCGGCGCGCAAATTTGGCGGTGCTGTCTCAATGGCTTTGCGCAAGGCGGCATCAACTTCCGGCCCGGGAATGCTTCGGAGGGCGTAGAGCGCCGGCGCGGAGAGTTCAGAGTCGGACAAGAGCGGCGTCAAAACAGGGACGGCTTTTGCAGAGCCGGCCTGGCGCAACATGCGGCACGCCCACGCCTTTGCGTCGCGAGTGGCGGAACCGGACTGCACAATGGCAAGCAACTTCTCTTCTATTTCACGCAGACGGGATGGTGAAGCCGAGCGAATTTCGGCTTCAATTGCCATTGTATTGGAACGCGGTGATGCAAAGGTATAGCCGAGCACTTCGGTGTAAGGTTCGGCAGCCGGAATGGGCGCGGTAAAACTTGCGGCCATTCCGAGTGTTGCAAGCATCAAGCAGAACCGGTGTCCCAGGGCTTTTGGTGCATGCCGGAGAATTTGAAAAGCAGGTTTCATGATGTTCCCTCCATCGAAGTTTACAGGTGCCACGGCGGCCGCAATGCGCGGGTAAGAAGTTGCGATGCGCCCGGATCGTCCAAAATTGTTTCTTTCACCGGGTCCCATTTGATTTTGCGTCCAGTCCAGATGGCTATCATGCTGAGTTGCGTGATTGAGTCGGACATTACCGCCACTTCAACAGGCGCAACGGTGGGCCTTCGGCTGCGGACGCATTCAATGAAATTACCGGCATGGCTCCGGCTTTCATACAGATGAATTTCGTCCGGGCCGATTTTCTCATCTTTTAGCGATTCCGGCTCGGTGCGGAGTCCGCCGCGGCTGATATGGACGGTGCCTTTTTCGCCCACCAAAGTGACGCAGTCGCCGCCCGGGGTAAAGTGGAAGCTGGCGCCACTGGCAAATTTACCGCGTATATCCCAATCATAAGGCGCGTCAAAAAGGCCGCTGCCGAACTTGCCGGTTCCTTCAAATTCGATTGGAACGGATGTGGCCGGGTCATCACCAAGCGCCCAAACCATGTCAGTAAGCGGGTGCGCCCCCCAACCGCCGATAAAGCCGTGGGCGTTATCCGAACACCAGTAAGCGCCCCAGCAAGTGCAGCGGTCTTTTGTGTATGGCCGCCACTGTGCCGGGCCAAGCCACAAATCGTAGTCCAATCCCGGTGGTACTGGAATTGGCTCCAGTGACCCGCCTTCATAACCATAGCTTGGGGCGGTGACTTTGACGGAGAGGATTTTTCCCAGTCGCCCGTTGCGCACCAACTCACAGCCGTGGCGGACATGGTTCATTGAGCGTTGCTGGGTGCCATACTGGAAGACGCGTCCGTAGCGGCGCACCTCCCGGCGGATTGCCCAGAGTTCCTCCATGCTTAGTCCGAGAGGTTTTTCGACGTAAACATCCTTTCCGGAGCGCACGGCCATGAGCGCAGCCGGGACGTGCCAGTGGTCAGGTGTTCCAATTGTGACCGCGTCAATATCCTGTCGCGCCAGCATTTCGCGCAAATCGCCGTATGGTGTGCAGATGTTTGCGCCGTACTTTTGATTGTACTGCTGGGCGCGGCCTTCCCGGCGGTCTTTGAATACATCGCAAACGGCCATTACTTTGGTGTGCGGCTGGCTGGCTGCCTCGCCCAGGATGGCGGAGCCGCGTCCGCCGACACCGATGGCCGCCAGATGCGTCTGGTTGCTCGGAGCGTCGGCCCCCAAAACGGATGCCGGAATGATTGTTGGCAGACATACTGCGGCAGTGGCAGTTGTTGCCTGCCGCAAAAAACAACGGCGATTAAGTTTGGCATTCATTGTGTTTATCAGGAACTGATTTTTTGGACAGATTTCGCTGTGTTGATATTCAAACTAGTGGTTGTGGTCTATTGGGATGAACCGCTGGCGGAGGCACGCCTGCCGAGTGGAGTTTTTTGACCGTTTTTCACGTTGACCATCACGGCAAAAGTTTGGAACACCTCCGCTCCAGTGCGGGCATTAACTGCAAAAACTGAAATTTTGCATGAGGTATGTCCGACGCTTTCAACCTCGCTGTAAATTTTTATGATGTCGCCCAGGGCAACTGGCGCGCGAAAGTCAAATTGCCCAAATAATTTGGTGACAAAATCGCCATCGGGAAATTCCATGGAGGCTGCGATGTAAGCCATTTCGTCGGCCCATTTCATCATGTACCCGCCGAAAAGGATGCCGGCGTGGTTTAGAAATTCCGGACGTATCAGCAACGTTTTTTCATGGCGCATGGGTTTAGGATGACTTGTGGAAGTGGGCGTGAAAAGGCGAAAATTTTGATGATAGGACGCGTCGTTGACGGGAAAGACGGAATTTAAGGCTGTTTTTTGGCTGTCAGCAGGGTGGTGGGATTGCCAGAGGCGGTTTTTGCGTCTAGTTTTTGCTCATGCGGATTGCTTTCAAAGAATGGGCGGTTGTGGTGGATACGTTGGGACGCGGGGAGCAGATTATCATTTTTCGGAAGGGCGGGATTGCCGAGGGGAAAGGTGGATTCAAGCCTGAGCATCAGCGGTTTTGGTTGATGCCAACGCTTTTCCATCAACAACGCGAGTCCGTTGTTGCCGATGCCAGGCGCAGGTTTGATGAACTGCTTGCCGCTGGCCTGCCTGATGACCGGGTGAAGCTGGAATTTTGCGCCGAAGTCGCCCTGTGGCGGCCATTGGAATCTCTGGACATGGCGCAGAAACTGCGCGGACAGCATATTTGGAGTGACGAGGTAATTGCCGGACGATTCAATTGGGGACGTGAAAAGCGAATTTATGTAATGGCGGTGCGTGTGAGCCGGTTGCCGCAACCGGTCGAGCTGCCGATGCTGCCGGAATATGGAGGTTGCAAGTCCTGGGTGGAACTGGCAAAAGATGTGGATGACTCTCCGGCTCAACCGGTGCTCGGGGAGGAAGCCTTTGCAGAAAAACTGGAGAATTTAAAACGCGCACTTGATGGTTAGTGATGCGCGGGATTTTGGGATTAACATGCCGCCAAAACTCAAGCCGCTGGCTTTGCCGCCAATGATTTTGGCTTCCGGCTCTCCACGACGACAGGAGCTGTTGCGCTCATTGGGCCTGAAATTTCAGGTCATACCGGCCCAAGTGGAGGAGGTGGAACCGGAATTTTTAACGCCACGGGAGACTTGTTTGCTCAACGCCTGTCGCAAGGCCATGACATTGGCACGCCGGCACCCTGCGGCGCTTGTAATCGGAGCCGATACGATTGTGTGTCTTGGGCTTCGCATATTTGGCAAACCTGCTTCGTTGGATGAAGCTCGGAAAACTTTGGCGGAATTGGCGGGAAAAACACACGACGTAATCACAGGCGTCTGTCTGGTCTGCCAGCGTCAGCAGCGGATGGTCCAGTTTTCGGTGCGTACCCGTGTACGGTTTCGGTCTCTGAAAGCTCATCAGATTGAACGCTATCTGAAGCTTGTTAATCCATTGGACAAAGCTGGCGGCTATGCCATCCAGGAGCATGGAAAAATGTTGGTCGAAAAGATTAGCGGCTCGTATAGTAATGTGGTGGGGCTTCCATTGGAGAGGCTGACCAGGGAAATTGCCAGGTTCAAAATTTAGCGGATGGTTCAGACAAACCGGGCTAATTAACCGGCGAGCAGTCCAGGAAATGGTGAAGCATCGTGCAGTAGAATACCATTGCAAGAGCGATGGTGAAGCAGAAAAAGAACACTGTGGCGGCAACTGCATTCACATCTGCACAAGATTCCGGTTTCAGCTCACCCGTATATTCTTGTTTTTGCGGATTCATGGATGCATTGGTGGTATTTTGTTGGGCTGTCTTCCTCTCTGGCCTTGAACCAGTAACCGTAGGCGTCGGTGACCAAAAGGCGTTGCCTGACCAAATTCTCGAGGTATGGCTTCGCCCAGTTCGGGTCCTCTCTAAACAATTCCCGGTCCACCCGCCTCCCCACCTCCTTAGCTGAAAAGGCCACATCCGGGTTTTGTTCAAACAAGGCCAGGATAGTTTCTTCCATAGTCAGGTCAATTACTGCACGAATCATGCCACAGGAAAGAAAGTCAGTAATTATGCGATAAATTTGATGGATTTCGGGTTTGTGAGGCGGGTTTGAATGTCCAATAAATGGACATGAATGTTTTGAATTTGGCCTGTATAACCTTTTGACACAAAATGGAGAAATTGATTTTGGCCCAAAACCTGCTTGGCTTTTAGATGTGTTTTGGGTAATAAGCGGCCAATTTGCGCCCGGTGCATCGGAAAGATGGAAAAAGACCGGGTAATTTGAAAAACGGCCGAATGGAGTTATGGTGAAGGTATGAATAGAGTTTGTCGTTGGCATGCAATAGGCGTTGGGTTGTTGGTGGCTGGCGCTGCCTGTACGAACGGACAGGTGGTTATCAATGAGGTGATGGCAGCCAACGATTCGGCCGTGTTGAATGGCAATTCCTACCCTGATTACGTCGAGTTGTTCAACACGAGCACCAACTGGGTTTCATTAGGCGGATGGTCTTTGACGGATAATTCCACCCAACCGCTTAAATTTATTTTTCCAACCGGCACGTTGATTGGGCCGCGTTCGACCTACGTGGTTTGGTGCGACTCGAATACCAATGATCCGGGATTGCATACCGGATTTGGTCTTAAACAAAAGGGCGACAATGTTTATCTATTCAGAGGGCCAACCAATACGCCAGCGCTGACAGATCAAGTCGTGTTTGGTTATCAGATAACAAATTATACAATAGCCCGTGTGCCGGATGGTACAAGTAACTGGCTGCTGACCCAGCCATCTGCCAACAAGACAAACGGGCCGGCGGTGACTCTTGGTTCCCAAAGAGCCCTGGTCATCAATGAATGGTTGGCACTGGAAGCGCTGACAAACTCGTTACCGTGGACGACCAACGATGACTGGGTTGAAATCTACAATCCAATTACAAATCTGCCGGTTGCGCTGGGTGGCATGGTAATAACAGACAAGACAAATGCCTCGGAGGTCCTTGCCGCCCCAGCCATTCCGAATCTGGTTTTCATTCCACCGGGTGGCTTCATCCAGTTTATAGCCGACTCGAAACCACAAAACGGATGGGATCATCTTAATTTTAAGATTAGCAGCACGTTCGGAGAAACGATTTCGCTTTTCATGCCTGACAAAAGCACACTCGTGCACCGTGTCTATTCGCCTGTCTATGTCTGGCCCAATGACAACGGCAAATCCTTTGGGTGCCTGCCTGATGGGGCTACAAACAACATTATCAAGTTGCTTAAAGCGACACCGGAAGCGAGCAATTTCCAAAACTACACCAACCTGGTCATCAACGAAATTTTAACGCATACCGACCCGCCGTTGGAAGATGCAGTTGAGTTTTTTAACGTGACAACAAATCCCGTTGACATAAGCGGCTTTTGGCTCAGCAACAACCGGGATATACCTAAAAAATACCGAATTCCCCAGGGCACCATAGTGCCGCCGCTTGGGTACAAGGTGTTTTTTGAGTGGGTCAGTGGTTATTCGAATAACCTGGGTTTCAATTCATTGGGCACCGGTGATTATCCTTATTTTAATTTCAACTCGGCGCACGGAGATGAGGTATATTTGTTTACGGCAGATGCTGCCGGAAATCTAACGGGGTACCGGCTTGGCCGGACATTTGGCGCGACTGCAAACGGTGTATCTTTGGGGCGGTATGTAAAAAGCGACGGCGGTACCGATCTTGTGCCGATGTCACGGCGCACTTTTGGCGTGGACAACCCATTGACCGTTTCGCAGTTCAGGCAGAGTAAAGGCGCACCGAACGCATATCCATTGGTTGGACCGGCGGTTATCAGCGAAATTCACTATCACCCGGTGGATATTATCCAGGGCACAAACATTGTGGACAATGACTGGGATGAGTTCATCGAATTGCGGAATTTAACAGGCACGAATCTGCCGCTGTATAATGCTGCCGAGCCGACCAATACCTGGAGCGTCAAGGGGGCGGTTGATTTTGTATTTCCAACCGGGGCATACATTTCGCCTAATGGGGTTTTATTGTTGGTCAATTTCGATCCTGTGACAAATACCGTTCAACTGGCGGAGTTTCGGAATAAATTTAATGTTCCTTCCAACGTGCCAATTTATGGCCCATACAGCCACAAACTGCCAAACAGTACCGCAACGATTGAATTGTACAAACCTGACTGGGTACAGAAACCGCCGCACCCGGATGCAGGATATGTCCCGCAGATTTTGGTCGAAAAAGTCAAATATGAGGACAAATACCCATGGCCGACAAATGGCGTGGATGGTGGCGGCAACAGCCTGCACCGGTTGAGTTTGTCCGGATATGCCAATGACCAAACCAATTGGTTTGGCGCTGCGCCAACGCCCGGCTGGGATGATCCTCCGGTTCTGCCGCCTTACTTTGTTGAGCAGCCGGAAGATTTGCATGTGGTGGCGGGTGCAACAGTGAGCTTCAAGGCTGTTGCGCTTGGTCTGGAGCCGCTTCGTTACCAATGGTATTTCAACCAGGCGCCATTGGCGGGACAAACGAGTACCAATCTATTTTTGGGGCAGGTTCAGACAAACCACACCGGGGATTATTACGCCGTTGTCTCCAATCAACTGGGAGTTGCCACAAGCGCAGTTGCCAGTCTCCTGGTCGTGCCGCCTCCGCAAGCTGCGCCTCCGGTCAAACTGGATGGCGGCGGATTCAGACTGGCCATCAACGCCGTCGAAGGCTTTTCCTATCAAATCCAGACTTCGTCGAATTTGTTAAATTGGATTCCGTTTGGTCCGGTTATATCCAATTTCACAAGCCCGATTGTGTTGGAAGATACCAATCCTTGGGTGCACAGGTTCTTCCGTGGAGTGGTTGTGCCATAGAATGACTGTTTTTGCACGGCGTTTTGAACAGGATGACTTTGAGGCAGCGTCAACCTCAAAATTCGGCTGCGCCCGCATGGTTGGCTGCAGCTCACTCAGGTCTTGCAACAGGTTCAGGCATCAATCTCAAGAGCTGGCTGCGCTCGGATGGTTAAGAATTGACAATTGTCTTTTTTGCTTCAACTTTTGAAAACCCATTTTGAAAAAAAAGCTGGATTAACGTCATGAACAGAAACTATTTGCAGCAATTTCTTGCAGTCGTGCTTCTAAGCCTGGGCATGGCTGTGATTCAAATTCACGGGCAGGTGGTAATCAGCGAATTCATGGCCGCCAACAACCGGACGCTGGCGGATGAAGACGGTGATTATCCTGATTGGATAGAGCTGTACAACAGCAGCACCAATGCGGTGAATTTGGATCACTGGTATTTGACCGATTCATCCAAAAACCTGATGAAGTGGCGTTTTCCGGCAACCAATATCGGGCCGAATTCATTCATGGTTGTGTTTGCCTCTGGAAAAGACAGGACGGTACCGGGGCAGTGGCTGCATACAAGTTTTCAAATCAAGGCAAGCGGCGGCTTTTTGGCGTTGGTAAAACCGGATGGTGTGACAGTGGCTTCGGCGTTCAACTCGTATCCGCCGCAAATTTCCGATATTTCATACGGCCTGCCTGGCAGCGTGGTTGAGAGCAACCTTGTGGCTGCTGGCTCTGTTGGCAAAATAATGGTTCCGCAAGATGGCTCGCAGGGGCTGCTGTGGACGGGTGCAAACGAGCCTTATAATGATGCAGGCTGGGTAACAGTAACGAATGGAATAGGCTACTATCAAGCCACCAACGGGCCTGGCACAAATCTCTCAATAATTTACGTCGGGGTGCAAAGCGCACAGGGCTGGAGGACAACTTCGGCGCCCAAGTATTACGATTTGGACGGCGACGGTGTTTATGGGACTGCGGGGTACATAATGTATGCAACGGATGATGCCGCCAATGCCAACGCCGGCAAGTGCTCCGGTGTCAACCCGCTGACTTATGTTGAGGCGCCACCGGGGACGATGCGCACGCGCAAGAGCATCCCCGCCTTTTTAACCGTGACCAACAATGGCCAAAACGGTGTATGCGCAAGTTACGGTTATCCAACCGTGGATGATCCTGAGGTTCCGCCGGCGCCGGCCAACATGGCGGCGGTTGAACTTGGCCTTGCCACGCGCAGCAATGTTACTTTTGGAACTGAAGTTGCAATGGTTAATTTGGTTGTGGGGACGAATTTTCCAGTGTCCGGCCTGAGGATTGGGGTGATGGCATTGAGCAGCGGGAGTGACAGCGTGGACATCATCCGGCTGGGCGGGACTGGAAGCGCAAATTCGAGCGCGGCCACATTGCGCTCTTATGCTGCGCCAGTGAGCATTTACTTTTTCGATGTCAAAGGTGCGAAGGCGGGCGACATACTTACGCTTTACCTTACCAAGAATTCATCCACTGGTGGTAGCACAAATGCAGCTTATGTGGGGCTGCTTTTCGATGTTGCGCCAAATGACTTTGCGGACTCCATAGCCACGTCCATTCAGAGCCGGCTGAAGGGAGTCAACGCCTCGGTTTACACCCGTTTTCAATTTACGGTTGCCGATCCAGCGGTGTTCAACAGCTTGACTTTGCGAATGAAGTACGACGACGGGTTTGTTGCATATCTTAACGGAACTGAAATAGCGCGGCGCAACGCCCCGGAATATACAGCAGGCGGGCGGATAGCAAACTCGGTGTTGGAATTTTCCGGCACTCAAGGGGCCGGCAATTGGTATTACGGCTATTACGACCGGTCGGCAGACCCGGACGGGGTCTATCAGACAGGCGATTTCACGCCTTTCCCGCAAAATTTCTGGACAGGGTCGCTTTGGGACTGGCCGGCTGGCAATCCGCCATGGACGGCCATCGGGCCGGATACACAGCATCCAAACGGCATAAACAGCGGGCCGGAGCAGTGGGTAATCAGGCGGTGGCAGAGTCCTGTTCGCGGAACATTAAACATTACAGTCAATTACGCGAAACAGAACACATCATGCGGCGACGGGGTGACTGTCCGGGTTTTGCGCAACGGCATGCCCATTTTCCAGCGTGTGCTTGCATACAATGAGGGGACATGGGCCAGCACGAATCTAGTTGTGCCGGAGGTTGAAGTGGGTGACTTGTTTGACTTTGCAGTGGATGCGAATGGCTCAACCGGTTCGTCTGATTCTTGCGACAACACCTATTTGACTGTGACAATTGACCAGCAATCCTCGCCTCCATTGACATGGTATTCAACGGCTTTGAGTGCGCGCCAGAACCAGTATTCCGTGCCTTTTGTGGATTTTGATTTGGGCCGGCCGGACCGGTGGCTGGTGCCAGGCACCAACGTACTGGCAATTCAGGGCTTGAATGCCAGTGTTGCAGATGCGGATTTTCTTTTGATGCCCGTTTTAACGGCCCGGCTGGCGCAGCCTGGCTCCGTGGTTGAAGGACGGTATTTTCCGCGGGCCACGCCAGGCGCCGCCAACAATGCCGGCGCAACTGTCATAGGCCCGGTGGTGGATTTGGAGAGCTATTCGCCAGCCACTCCGCAAGATGGAGACAACTTGATTGTAACAGCGCGCGTGACTCCAACTTTTGCACCGGTGGGCAGCGTGGTTTTGAAGTACCGCGTGATGTTCGGGACCGAAGTTTCTTTGACAATGTTTGATGATGGCCAGCACGGGGATGGGCTGGCGGCGGATGGTGTTTATGGCGCGATAATTCCCGCCTCGGCTTCAACGCCCGGACAAATGGTGCGCTGGTACTTTATTGCAACCGATGTCAACGGCGTGTCCATGCGCTGGCCTTTATATGACAACCCGTCCGATTCGCCGCAGTACTTTGGAACGGTTATCATTGATCCAAATGTTTCCAGCGCGCTGCCTGTATTGCATTGGTTTATTGAAAATCCTTCGGGCGCAGACACCGATGCCGGCGCCCGTTGCTCGGTGTATTTCAATGGCGAGTTTTACGACAATGTTTGGATTAACATCCATGGGCAATCAAGCCGTGGTTTTCCCAAAAAGAGCTACGATATTTCGTTCAATTCGGGCTACGATTTCCGTTATGACACCAACCAGTCGCGTGTCGGCGGGGTGAACATGATGACCACTTACCCCGACAAGGCGCATATGCGGAATATGCTTGCTTATGAGACGTACCGTGACGCCGGCTGTCCTTATCACTGGGTTTTTCCAATCAGAGTGCAACGAAACGGCGCCTTCTGGGGCGATGCGCACTTGATGGAAAACGGCAACGGCAAATATCTGAAACGAAACGGGCGCGACCCGGATGGAGCGTTGTACAAAATGTACAATGCTTTCAACAGCAGTAGTCACACCACGATAGGCCAGGGCGGAACTTACGCGGAAAAGAAAACGCGCACTTATGAGGGCAACGCCGATTTGGTGGCCCTTTATAACGGTGTGGTGGCCCAGAGCGGTACTGCACGGACACAATTCATTTATGATTACATAAATATCCCGCAGATGGTGAATTTTTTGGCGGCACGCGCCATCACTGCAGACCGGGACTGTTGCCATAAGAATTATTATTTATACCGGGATTCAAACAATACCGGCCAATGGGAGGCCTTTCCGTGGGATGTGGACTTGAGTTTTGGCCGTTCATGGACAAACACCCTGACATACTGGGATGATACGATGACATGGTGGAACGAGCTGCTCAATGGAAGCAATAACGGCATATTTGGCGCGCTTTATGGCATTCCTGAAATCCGGCAGATGTACTTGAGGCGCGTAATCACCCTGCGGGACAAGTTGTTTCAGACACCTGATACGCCGCCAAATTTGCTGCGCTATGAGAAACGAATGGATGAATGGTTGGCATTGATTGCGCCGGACGCAGCGCTGGATTTGGCAAAATGGGGCACGTGGGGCAATGGCGTAGCCATAACCAATTGCTGCGTGCAAACGATGGCACAGGCGGTGGACTTGATGAAAAACGGTTTCATGGTGCCACGCCGCTATTTCTTGATGACCAACCAATATCTGGTGGGGTTGAGTTCACAGCCTACGAATGTTTTCATTGCCATAGCGGAGTTTGACTTCAATCCAGCTTCCAGAAACCAGGATCATGAATACATCTGCCTGACCAACCCGAATCCGTATGCCGTGGACATATCCGGCTGGCAATTATCGGGTGGCATAAGGTTTACCTTTGAGCCGGGCACGGTCATCCCGTCCAACAGCCTGTTGTATGTATCGCCAAACATTGCGGCTTTCAGACAAAGGCCGAGCGGCCCGCGTGGCGGCCAGGGATTGTTTGTGCGCGGCAACTACAGCGGGCGGTTGTCCGCATGGGGGGAGACAGTGACGCTGACCGATGACACAGGCAGGCTGGTGCACACCAACGGTTACGCGCCGGCGCCAAGTCTTGCGCAGCGTTATCTGCGGATAACCGAAATCATGTACCACCCGGTGGCAGGGGCTTATGCCCCGGAATCGCTGGAGTTTGTTGAGTTGAAGAATATCAGCACAAACGAGACGCTGGACCTCAACGGCGTCCGATTCACCGAAGGAATCTATTTTGATTTCACCGGCAGTGCGGTAACAAATCTTGGTCCGGGGGAAAGAGTTTTGGTGGTCAAAAACATTGATGCGTTCAGATCGTTTTATGGAAATTTGACAAACATAGCCGGGGTTTACACCGGCAGCCTGGATAATGGCGGGGAGACAATACGTCTGGATGATGCGGCGGGAGAGAAGATTCTCGAATTTGCCTACGACAACAAATGGTATTTGTTGACTGACGGGCTTGGTTTCTCTTTGGAAGTTGTTGATGAAAACACGCCTTGGTATGATTGGGGCAAGCAGCAGAATTGGCGACCGAGCACAGAAACATACGGGACGCCTGGCCGTGAAAGTCTGGCGCCGCCTGTCATACCGCCAATCAAGATCAATGAATTGCTTTCCGCAAGCCCGACTGGCGCGTTGGATGCCGTTGAGTTGTTCAATCCAACCGACGCGTCCGTGGACATAGGCGGCTGGTGGCTGACTGATGATTTCTACACACCGCGAAAATACTTTTTCCTTCCGGGAACGGTCATCCCCGCCCACGGTTTTTTGGTGGTGACGGAAGCCGATTTCAACGCAAATCCTGGCATGCCCAACAACTTTGCATTCAGCTCTCTGGGCGACGAGGTTTACCTGTTTTCCGGCACCCCGGACGGCCAGTTGACCGGATATTATCATGGATTCAATTTTGGGGCAGCGGCGCAGGGAATAACCTTCGGGCGATACTTAAACAGCCAGGGGAGGGAATTTTTTGTGGCGCAAATTACCAACACTCTTGGCGCTACAAATGCCGGACCATTGGTTGGGCCGGTTGTGATAACCGAGATTCATTATCATCCGGCGGATATTTGGAGCGGTAGCGCGTGGCTGGACGGAAGCAGCGATGAATTCGTTGAGTTGCAAAACATCACGGCTACAAACGTTCCGTTATATGACACGGAATATCCAACCAACAGATGGCGGCTGAAAGGCGGGGTAAGTTTCACATTCCCAACCGGGATTGTCCTGCCGCCGGCCGGATATTTGTTGGTGGTCAATTTTAATCCGCAAACTGATGCGGTTGCGTTGGAATCATTCCGAAACCGGTACGCCGTGGCGCCAGAAATTCCCATACTGGGGCCGTTGGGCGGCCAATTGAATAACGCAGGTGATACGGTTGAACTGGCCCGGCCAAATCCACCCGTTGCACCTCCTGCGTCGAACGCTGGCCAAGTCGGCTACGTAACGGTGGACCGTGTAGAATTTGGCGATGTTGCTCCATGGCCCTGCGGTGCCGATGGCGGCGGGAACTCGCTGCAACGCCGGCAGCCGGAAGGTTTTGGCAACGACCCAATCAACTGGCAGTCCGACTGGCCGACTCCTGGCAGCGCCGCCACGGTTAGAAACGCAGCCTTGCCGATGATACTGGCGCATCCGGCAACCCAGGCGGTGCCTGTGGGAGGCAGCGCGGCGTTTAACGTCACGTTATGCGAAGTGCCCGCTGATTCTTATCAATGGCTGCGCGATGGTGTTGCGATAGAGGGGGCCAACCAGCCAACATTGGGGCTGACAAACGTGCAGACAACTGACTCGGGGTTGTACTCAGTGGTTTTGTCAAATGCCGCCGGCGTGCTGACAAGCCGGGTGGCGGCGTTGATTGTCCAGACGCCTCCGATAATCGTCACGCAGCCGCAAAGCCAGACAGCGGTGGCATTCACCACGGTGGCTTTTGGCGTGGATGTTTCCGGTGTGCCGCCATATCATTATCAATGGCGGTTCAATGGTGTGGGTTTGCCGGGTGCGACAAATGCAACCCTGGTGTTGTCGAATGTTCAATCGGCCCAAGCCGGCAATTATCAAGTTGAGGTTTCAAATACAGCCGGGGCAGCTACCAGCGCAGTTGCCACGCTGGTGGTGCGGACTCCGCCGGTAATAATTCAACAGCCACGCGACACACTGGTTACAAACGGCTACAGTACCAGCCTCTCGGTCTCCGTCATAGGCGATGGGCCGTTGACATATACATGGGTAAAAAATGCAACCAATGTCATTGCGGTTAATTCGCCGGTTCTAAACTTCACCTCTGCGACAACCAATGACGCCGGCGCATATTATGTGATAGTCTCAAATACCGTTGGCGTGGTGACAAGTGCCACAGCCAATCTGACGGTTATGGGTCTTGCAATACTGCGGCATCCGCAAAGCCAAATTGTTGCCGTGGGCACGCCGGTGGAGTTGGCGGTTGAAGCGGGTGGCAGCCAGCCAATCGGCTATCGGTGGATTAAGGGTGGGACGACGATTGTGCCGGCGCCCGGCACAAACCGGCTTGTTTTTATAAACCCGCAAATCGGCACTTCGGGGGTGTATTCTGTGCGGGTGACAAATTCAGTGTCCTACAGCGGCATTCCCAGCAGCAACGCGCATTTGGTTGTTGTTGCACCGCCTACCAATCAGGCAGTAACGGCTAATTCAGATGTGACATTTCGCGTGGTGACAAACGTTGTGGCCCAGTCAACCAACCGTTTTCAGTGGCAGTTTAATGGCGCTGATTTGCCCGGAGAAACCAATTCCGTGCTTCTTATTACCAATGTGCAGACGTACCAGAGCGGCGATTACGCTGTCTTTGTTACAAACATCAGCGGGCGCGTGGCGGCAACTTTTCATGCACAGTTGCTAGTGCGGCCTCAGGGCGCGCCTGTATTGACCCTTCAACCGACAAATCAAGAGGTGTTGCTCGGTTCAAATGCCGTGCTGGCCGCCGGGGCAACCGGCACTGAACCGTTGCGTTACCAGTGGACATTTAACGGGATGCCGCTGCCTGACGCAACGAATGCGACCCTGGTGTTGTCCAATGTGCAACCCGAGCATGGTGGACCGTATCAAGTTATTGCTGCCAATGATTTCGGCGCCGATACAAGTCAGGTGGCCATTTTGGTGGTTTTGTCGCCTCCATCAATAGTTGAACAACCGGAGGATGCAGTAGCGCCGTTGGGAGGGGACGCCATTTTTGCGGTTGTAGCTTCCGGGACATCGCCGTTCTACTACCAATGGTGGTTCAATGGGACAAATCAGATTGCTGGTGCAACCAATGCCACATTGATTCTTACAAACATCGGGGCTGGCCAATGGGGCGAGTATCATGTTGTTGTGTCAAATCGTGCGGGCACAGTTACCAGCACAGTTGCAACGCTGTCTTTGCCGGCGCCGCCTTCGTGGACTGTTCAGCCGCAGGATGTGGCAGTGGCGGTTGGGTACAACGCGACATTTACGGCGCAGGCCGATGGATATGAGCCGATTGCTTATCAATGGTACTTCCAGGGCCATGCAATTGACATGGCCACACAACCCACATTGTTGGTGCCCAACACGCGGTTTATGGACAGCGGGCCGTATTATGTTGTCGCTTCCAATGCCGGTGGGATGGTAACAAGCGTCGTGGTGCAGCTTTACGTCCAGGAGCCGCCGGCCATTGCAACGCAACCGGAAAACCTAACCATTGCAGCCGGCGCTGAGGCTGTCTTCATCGTGGCGGCCACAGGTTCGCAGCCGTTGTCTTATCAATGGTGGTTTAACGGCACGAATTTGGTTGCAGGCGCCACCAATGCAACCTTGGTTTTGACAAACGTGCAGCTTTCCCAGTCCGGTAGTTATCATGTGCGTGTTGCAAACCTTGTGGGCGAGGTCTTCAGTCAACCCGCTATTTTGACAGTGGTGAATCCTGACTCGGATGGGGACGGAATTCCGGATGAATGGGAAATTGCGCATGGGCTTAATCCGCAGGATGGCGCCGACCGAAACCAGGATGCTGATGGCGATGGCCTGAGCAATTGGCAGGAGTACATCGCCGGCACGGACCCGCAGAATCCTCAAAGCGTGCTTAAAGCACGGTGGGCGCCGGGTGATGGCGGAATCGTGCTTCTGCAATTCGACGCCATTTCAAATCGCAATTACACCGTTGAATACCTTGACTCGATGCCGGCCTCGAATTGGATTTCACTGACCAACTTTGTGCCTGCGCCGAGCAATCGCATCATCGGACTGCCGTTTACGGTGCAAACAAACCATACCCGCTATTTCCGCATCAAATTGTCCGGCAATCCATGATTACGTCATGTTGCATCTGGGGCCGGCATTTTTCACCAAACTGGTTTCTCGCACTTGCGGGATGGAGCAAATGCCCTATTTTAGGCCATGGCTGCTCCAGAAACGCAGGGCAGGGGACTGACGGCCGTTCAATGGTTGATCTGTTTCATAGCCGCCCTTGGTTTTGCATTTGATATTTATGAACTGCTGATGCTGCCGCTGGTTGTAAAACCGGCGCTGGCAGCATTGGGTGGCGTTGGTCCCGATGGGATTCCGCTTCTGGTGCCCGGTTCGCCTGGTTACGTCAAGTGGGCGCGAATGTTGTTTTTCATTCCTGCAATTGCAGGTGGAATTTTTGGTCTTCTTGGCGGCTACCTGACAGACCTGCTGGGGCGCAGGCGGGTGTTGACTTTCAGCATATTGCTCTACGCATTATCGGCGTTCGCATCGGGCTATGCAACATCGCCAGCCCAACTGTTGGTGCTTCGCTGTTTGGTCTTCATAGGCGTGTGCGTTGAGTTTGTGGCGGCCGTGGCATGGCTGGCTGAGTTGTTTCCTGAGCCACGGCGGCGCGAAAAAGTGCTGGGTTATACGCAGGCATTTTCCTCGATTGGCGGCCTGCTTGTGGCAGGCGCAAACGTGCTGGCAGCGCGCTGGGCAATGAGCCTTCCCGCCATTTATGATGGACACGAAGCATGGCGGTACACGTTGATGTCAGGGGTGTTGCCGGCCCTGCCGCTGATAATAATCCGGCCATTTTTGCCGGAGTCGCCGGCATGGCAACGCAAACGGGACGCCGGGCAGTTGAAGCGACCGAGTTTCAAGTTGTTGTTCAGCCCTGAACTGAGACGGACAACATTGGTTACGACACTGATATTTGCAGCGAGTTACGGAATCGCTTTTGGCGCAATACAGCAGTTGCCTCAGATACTTGGAGCGCCGCAGACCGGCCACAAGGCCATTGCGGCGGTTGCAAAAGCCGCGCAGGAGAAGGCAGTTGCAACGGCTGCAGCAACCGGGCAGCCCCCGCCGCCGCCAACCCGGCTCAAGCAGGCTGCTGCCAATGCTGCGGATGCCGCAGTTGCCAAGGTAACTTTATGGCAGGAACTTGGCGGATTGCTTGGCCGGATTTTGCTGGCCATTGCGGCGGTGCACATAATCAGCAGACGGAAATTGCTGAGGATTTTCCAGTGGCCCGCCGCGCTTTTTGTGCCTCTATTTTTCTGGTGGATTTCAACCAATCTGTCAGATGGAGATTCGCTGTTGTGGATCAAGGTGGGCATATTTATTGCAGGTGTGTTGACTGTGGCCCAGTTCAGTTTTTGGGGAAACTATATTCCGCTGGTTTTCCCGTTACACATGCGTGGGACCGGCGAGAGCTTTGCAGCAAACATTGGCGGGCGGATTTTGGGCACCGCTGCCGCATGGCTCACAATAACATTCTCGGAATCCACGCCACCCAATGCGGCAAAAATCGCACTGGCCGCGGCTGTGGTTGCAGGTGGTTACGCCCTTGCAGGGGCAATACTGACTCACTGGCTGCCAGAGCCAAAGGGCAAATCGCTTGAAGAGTGACAGCTCTTGCATTCCAATCCCGTATTTACATCCAGCCGGCTTGCATTTAACCTTTGCATGGCGTTGCATTGAGTGAGCATGTGACGTTTAACAGTGATTCGACAGACTGGCTTTATGAAAAAAACGAAACAAACAGAAGTGGCGGCCCCGCGAAAGGATGCGCTTATTGTCGTGGCAGGCGCCGGCGGGTTTATCGGCGGAAATTTGGTGAAGTATTTTTTGAACAAGGGCTTTACCAGAATGCGCGCAGTGGACAAAAAGCCCGTGCCGCAGTGGTACCAGGCGCATGAGGGTGTTGAGAATCTATGTCTGGACCTTTCCCAGGAGGAAAACTGCCGGCGGGCGGTGGAGGGGGCGGTTGAAGTTTACAATCTTGCCGCAGACATGGGCGGGATGGGATTCATTGAAAAATTCCGGGTTGAATGTCTGAGGAGCATCCTGATTAACACGCATTTGATAGAAAGCGCATGGCGGGCCGGCGTACAACGGTATTTCTTTTCATCATCTGCATGCGCTTACAACACCAAGTTGCAGCAAAGCCCGGATTGCCGTGCATTGAAGGAGGAGGACGCATATCCGGCCTTTGCGGAGCGTGGCTACGGCTGGGAGAAGTTGATGAGCGAAATTTTTTGCCAGGAGTACTGGGCCGAGAGGGGACTCAAGACATTCATTGCGCGATTCCATAATGTTTACGGTCCATGGGGCACATGGTACGGCGGCAGGGAAAAAGCGCCGGCGGCAATCTGCAGGAAGGTGATTGAGGCAAAGGATTCGGGCAAACTTGAGATTGAGATTTGGGGGGACGGCACCCAGACGCGCAGTTTCATGTATATTGACGATTGCACGCTTGGTATAGACAAAATCACGCACTGCGAGCGGCTTGTAGCCACACCAATCAACCTGGGCAGCAGCGAGCTGATTTCGATCAACGATTTGGTCACGCTGGTGGAGGAAATTGCCGGCGTCAAACTCAAGCGGAATTACAATCTGTCTGCTCCGCGAGGTGTGGCCGGGCGGAATAGCGACAACACGTTCATCAAGAAGATGCTCAACTGGGAGCCGTCCACTCCATTCCGGGTGGGATTGAAAAAAACTTACGAATGGATCGAACAACAATACAAGGCGCGAAAGGCCGGTCAGAAAACCGTTGAGTAAACGGGCAACGCCTTTTGCCGCGTTTGTTTGCGTTGTTGGCGAAGCGGCTGCACTCTGACAATTCCGGCCTGGAGCGCAAGTCTCGATTATTTCATGGGAAATTCGCAAAAACCGGGCGATTCGCCGCTTGCCGCGGTTATCGGTGAAATTCCGTACCGTGTTGCACTGGCAGGCGGGTGGATTGATCAGCCCTTTGTATCGAGACTGAATCCGGAGCCGCCCGGCTCAATGGTTGTGGTTGGTGTGGAGCCGCAGTTTCGTTTTATGGACCGCTCCGGCATGGCAACTGGGACGCGCAATGTTGCGTTGCGGCTTTGGAACAACCGGTTGCCAGGGCGTCCGCCAGATGAGCTGGTGCGGGAGCTTTATTACGAGGAGAACAAGGACAAGGCCGAGCCTTCTGGTTCACAGGACATGATAGGGCTGATATATCCCGGCATAAACCGGCTTGATTATGATTTTAACCACGAAGGCGGCGTTTTTCCCAAACACATTGAAAGCTGTTGTGAGCCGGAAGTTGTGCATTGGCTGGAGAGAGTGTTGCACTTGTTGCCGGTTGCGCCCAGACCGCCGGGTTACAATCCGCTTGGAATAAAAAATCTCGAGCCAAACTGGGTGCGCCGGCTTGGGCGCTCTGGCAAGGATTGTTTTGCGGCCATCCTTTGCGGCGACATCAAGGCTCTGGGGGCTTCATTCAATGAATGCATGGAATGTTGGGAGGCGCTTTTGCCGCAAACAGTGCGGCATCCGGCTTTGCAAGTTGACCTGCCTGGGCTTTTGCGGGCTTATCAGGCGGAATATCCGGGTGCGATGTACTCCGGATGCGGCGGTGGGTATCTATTGGTGGTTTCGGAAAAGCCGGTGCCCGGAGCATTTCGCATTTCCATTCGAATGCGAGACTGATTTCACCCTCAGAGTTTAATCCTTTCAGCCACCTGGGCCACATCCTTGTCGCCGCGACCTGAGAGATTGACAATGATTATTTGGTCGGGGCGCATTTTCGGGGCCTGCTTGATGGTTTCGGCTATGGCATGGGCGCTTTCGAGCGCCGGGATTATGCCTTCGAGCTTTGCGAGCTTTAGAAAGGCGTCCAATGCTTCGGCGTCAGTTGCGTAAGTATATTCAACGCGCTTCTGGTCCCGCAGCCATGCGTGCTCCGGCCCAACGGCGGCGTAGTCAAGGCCTGCTGAAACGCTGTGGGTGAGCTGGATTTGGCCATTTTCATCCTGCAGTACATAAGAGCGGGTTCCCTGCAGCACGCCCAGCGAGCCGCCTTGAAACCGCGCGGCGTGTCGCTGGGGTATGATCCCCTCGCCGCCTGCTTCCACGCCGATCATGCGGACGCTGGAATGCTGCAAGAACGGATAAAAAAGCCCTATCGCATTTGAGCCGCCGCCGACACATGCAACCAACAAGTCCGGCAGACGCCCCTCTTTTTCCAAAATTTGCGTGCGGGCTTCGTCACCGATGACACGTTGGAAGTTGCGTACCATTAGCGGATATGGATGCGCCCCGTAAACGGTGCCCAAAATGTAGTGGGTGTTTCGGACGTTGGTGACCCAGTCACGCATCGCCTCGTTGATGGCTTCCTTGAGTGTTTTCTGGCCTGCGTGGACCGGCACTACCTCCGCCCCGAGCATTTTCATGCGGAATACATTCAGTGCCTGACGTTCACAATCCACCGCGCCCATGTAAATGACGCATTTGAGTCCGAACATGGCCGCCACTGTTGCGGTCGCAACCCCGTGCTGGCCGGCGCCCGTTTCAGCAATGACACGGGTCTTTCCCATGCGCCGTGCGAGCAGGACTTGTCCGATGGCATTGTTGATTTTGTGTGCGCCGGTGTGCAGCAAGTCTTCGCGTTTAAGATAAATCTTTGCCCCGCCCAGTTCGCGGGTGAGCCGTTCGGCATGATAGAGTGGGGTTGGCCTTCCGCAAAACTCGCGCAGGTAATAGCCCATCTCGCGGGCGAAACTCGGGTCTTGCTGGGCGCGGAAATATTCGGCCTCAAGCTCCTGCAACGGATGCATCAATGTCTCCGGAACGAATCTGCCGCCGTACGGCCCGAAGCGGCCCTGTTCATCCGGCAATTTGTTGTTTACTGCCTTGCTCATGGCGCATGGAGGTTAGCCTGCATCTGCCTTCAACGCCATAAAAACGTTGCAGCCAGATTGCCCATTATCCAGCGCGTTCCTGGCAGAAACTGTGGACGAATTTGAGCCGGGCTGGAGGATGGACAATTGCGTGCTGGATGCGGAGCCAAGGATGCGCATTAAACGGGTTACCCGATAAAGATTGAAGTAGGGGCGATGGCGGGGTAATGTCGAGTAATTGCGCATGAATGAGATATCGCCGAAAGAGGTAAGGGACTTGCGGGAGAAAATCTGCCGGGAGCTGGGCCGGGTTATTGTGGGACAGGAGGCAATCGTACAACTGCTTCTGGCCAGCCTGTTTTGCAAGGGACATTGTTTGTTGATAGGCGTGCCCGGACTGGCAAAGACGCTGCTTGTGCGGACGCTGGGACAGATATTGCATCTTTCGTTCAAACGCATTCAATTTACGCCTGACTTGATGCCAATGGACATCATTGGCTCGGAATTGTTGCAGGAGAAGGAGCACCGGCTTGAGTTTGAATACAAACACGGCCCAATCTTTTCCAATCTATTATTGGCGGACGAGGTGAATCGGACGCCGCCCAAGACACAATCGGCGTTGCTGGAGGCGATGCAGGAGCGAAAAGTTACGGTGGCGGGAGTGTCGCATCCGTTGCCTGATCCATTTTTGGTGATAGCAACACAGAATCCAATAGAACAGGAGGGAACTTATCCGCTGCCGGAGGCGCAACTGGACAGATTCATGTTTTCGCTGCACCTTGATTATCCGAGCAAAGCCGAGGAGATTGAGATTGTGAAGCGCACCACGTTGTCGGAATTGCCGGAGTTGCAACCGTCGGTTGGCGCCGAGGAGATATTGCGCGTGCAGCGACTGGTATTGGCGGCGCCGGTTTCGGAGCATGTGATGGATTACGCGGTTGAGCTTGCGATGGCCACGCGCCCGCGAAGCCCGAATGCGCCGCAGTTGACAAAGGATTATGTGGAATGGGGCGCAGGGCCGCGTGCATCGCAGTATCTTGTGCTTGGGGCCAAGGCGCTGGCATTGATGGATGGGCGGATAAGCCCGGAAGTCGCCGATGTTCGGGCGGTTGCGCTGCCGGTATTGCAACATCGGGTTATAACAAACTATCGCGCCACCGGCGCAGGCAAAAAGCCGCATGACATTGTCGAGGGATTGTTGCGCATTGTGAAAGAGAAGGAATACAAGGACTGACTTGCAGATGGACAAGCCGCCGCCAATACCGCCGCTGCAACCGCCGCCGGCAGTTCCACCTCCGCCGCTGATGCCGCCACCGCCGGTTGTGCCGCCAAGCCCGCCGGTTTCGGGTTCAACACTGCCGAGAATCCGACCGGCGACTTATGCGCCGCCGCCGTTGCCCCGAAATTCATTGCTTACATTGCAGGAGCTGGAGCGGTTCAAGAATCTGATGGTGTTTGCGCGGATGGTGGTGGAGGGGTACTTTGCTGGAAAACACAAATCACGATGGCGCGGTTCTTCTGCTGAATTTGCCGAGTACAAGGAGTACGCGCTTGGGGATGATGTTAGCAACCTGGACTGGCGGGTGTATGGGCGGTCACGCCGGTTGTTTTTGAAACAATATGAAGCGGAGACGGACATGGTGGTGTATCTGTTGGTGGATACAAGCGCCTCGATGAGTTATCACGGAGACGGCCGGCAGTCGAAGTACCTTTTGGCCGCCAAGATAGCGGCTGCACTGGCTTATCTGACGATAAGGCAGTCGGACAAGGCAGCGCTCGGCTTGTTTGCGGACAAACTGGCAAATTACATTCCACCGGGTGGGACAAGGCGGCATTTGTTCAATCTGTTGAATGAACTCGAAAAAGTTCAGCCTTCATCCACCACATACATATCCGGCGCACTGGTCGAATGCGCCACGCTGTTTCGGAAACGCGGGCTGGTGGTGATTTTGTCGGATTTTTTTGCAGATCACGGCCAGCTTTTTGAGGCGCTGAGCCTTTTCATGCACCGGAAGTTCAGGGTGCTGTTGTTGCATGTGCTGGACCCGGATGAGGAGTTGCTGCCGCCGGTCAACACGGCGCGGTTTGTTGACCTGGAGACAGCCGAAAGAGTTGAGGTTGAGACATCGGAAATCCGTGCTGAATACCAGGACTCGATGAGGCGGCGGATTGAGGCATTGGCCGAGGAGGCAAACCGCCGTCAAATCAGCCACGCCGTTGTGAGCACGCAGCGGCCATACATTGACGCGATTGAAGCGTATCTGGGGGTGCGCGGGGCGACCCGCAAGCGCTGAGCAAGGATGAACTTTCTCAATTCAGGTTTGCTTTCGATTTTACTGCCGCTGGTGGCGCTGCCGGTGGTTATTCATCTGCTCAACAAACATTTCCCGCGCAAGTTCATGTTCAGCGCAGTGCAGTATCTGAAGGAGAGCATGGCGCGACAGTCGCGGCTGCATCGGTGGCGGCATCTGCTTTTGCTTTTAATCCGGACAATGGCCATTGCTTTGCTGCTGACGGCGTTTTTGAAGCCGGTCCATTACCGGTTCGGCGGAGGAAGTGCGGCGCAGCGTCATGTGCTGATCATGTTCGACCATTCGTTGAGCATGGAACATCATGGCGACGGCCCGACAAGCCGCGAACGCGCCGCGCACGAGGCTGCAGGCATCATTAAAACCCTTGGGCCGGGCGATTTGCTCAACATCATTTTAATCGAACGCCAGCCCTCGACTTGTTTCGTTGATTTCTCGAAAAATCACAATGACGCACTGCATTTCTTGAAACAGTTGAAACCCGGCCTGACGCGCGCCGATGTCAACGCAGCCAACGGGCTTGCCGCACGGTTTTTGGCCAAGGTAAAAGGCCCGGCGGATGTTTATTACTTGTCTGATTTCCAGCGCAAGAATTGGTCGGCGGTTGATTTTTCAATGTTGCCGGCAACGGCGCGGCTGTTTTTTGTGGATGTCGGCCCCAAGGCGCTTGACAACCGCGCGATATTGGAGGCGCATGCAAGTCAGGCGCAGGCGCTGGCCGGCGAGGCGATAACGCTTGAAATTACGGTGGGCAACTTCAGCAGCAAACCATTTTCCGACAAGCTTGTGGTAAGCGTTGACCGGAGGCTGAGCGTTGATCAGGAGTTGTTTATTGCGCCATGGTCGGTCGGCAAAGTCTCAGCAGTTGTGCCTGCAGGCATGCCTGGGTTGCGGCTCTGTGAAATTACGTTGCCGGCGGATGCGTTGGAGGCTGACAATCGTTATTGTCTGACTCTGCCGGTTCAGGAGAAGGAAGAGGTGCTGATAATCTGTGATGATTCGCCCGAAGACCGCAAAAGCCCCGCGTTTTACCTGAAGACTGCATTGAATCCATTTGACGATTTGCGCGGCCCGTTGCTGCCGCGGGTGATTGCGTCATCAGAAGTCACCATGAGCCGGCTTGCCGGTGTGAAGACGATTTTTTTAACCCATTTAAGCCGTCTTGGGGAGGAGGCTGCCGCCGCATTGGCAGGGCATCTCATGCAGGGAGCCGGCATCATTTATTTTTTGGACACGCCCGCGGATGCCGGCAGTCTTGCGGCATTGGAGCGCCCAATCGGGCCGAATACAATGCCGTTGCAACTTGTCCAGTGGCGCACGGCGACCAACATTTTGACGGGCGCGCAGCAGGTTGTGAGGGGTGATTTCAAATCGCGCTTTCTTAAAATGTTCCGCGGCGCAGGCCGCCAGGATTTGGGATTGCTTGAGGTCTATGATTACTGGCAGGCACGGGCCACGGGCGCGGGCAATGTGCTTTTGGTTTATGGTGATGAATCGCCGGCCATGGCGGTTACGACTCATGGATTGGGGACGCTGCTGCTGGTCAACTTTTCGCCGGCTGAATCTGCGAGCAACCTTGCGCGCCAGAGGCTGTTCCCGGCCTGGGTGCAGGAAATGGTCAAGGCTGTGGCCGTGCAGGAACCGCCCCCGGACGCCTATACACTGGGCGAAACCGTGCATGTATCTTTTTGGAAAGATGAGTTGAGGCAGTCGTCGTTTGTCGGACCTTCCGGCAAGCCGGTTAGAATGAAAGTTGAAGTGGATGGCGAAAGGTGCAAGGTCTCGTTTGTGCCGGAGGAACCCGGTTTTTATACGCTGGGCGGGCAGAAGCCTGTTGAGGCTGTGGCGGTGAACACCAGCCCGGATGAATCTGATTTAAGGCCTGTGGACAAGGAACTGCTGCCCGCTCAGGCGGCTGGCAAGGAGGCGGCGCAATATGTTTCCGGCCTGGAGGATTTCGAGGAGGTGGCGCGCGGGCGTCCATTGGCGCATTGGTTTGCGCTGGCGGCCATTGGATTGCTTGTTTTGGAGAGCGCGTTTCAATGGATGGTAAGCAGGGCTGCGCCTGTTCGTGTCAAATCATGAAGCTGCCTGAGGACATAGTTTTTGATCCGCTTATTCCGTGGCCGGTCATACTGGCAATTTTCCTGGCGCTTGGGGCGGGCACCGTCTGGCTGTATCTGACATTGGGCAGGAACATATCCCGGCGGCGCAATATCGCGCTTTTGGTTTTCCGTCTTGTTGGATTGGCGTTGATTTTAATTTTGCTGCTGCAGCCATCACGGCGTGAAATCATACCTCCGCCGGTCAGGACACGCGTGATACTGGTTGCGCTGGACACATCAAAGAGCATGAAACAGACGGATGAGCAGCGGGCCAGCCGGCTTGATGCAGCCCGCCAGACGCTCATTGAGCAGCGGGTGCTCGGGCCGAACGGTTTTCCATTGGATGGCCGGGTGCGAATGGTTGAATTCAGCGATGCAGCCCGTCCGGTGACCGGCTCGGCGCTGGATTTGACTGCAAAAGGCGCAACCACCAGTTTTCATAAATCTGTAAGCAGCGCCTTTGCGACATTGGCGCCCGGAGAGGAGGCGGCAGCGCTGGTGTTATTGAGTGATGGCCACGATTTTGAAATGGTGAATCCGGTTCAGACTGCGCTGCTGGCCAGGAACCGGCGCACGCCGATTTATGCGGTGGCGTTTGGCAAGCAAGGAAAGGTGCGTGATGTTTCAACGCGCATCATATCCAGCCAGCCTTATTGTTATGTAAAACAAAAGGCGCGTATTGCGGCCTCGCTGCGGCTGATCGGGTGCGAGCTGGAGGAGATACAGGTTCAATTACTGCGCAATGGAGCGGTTGTGCGCAGCGTGAAAGTGGCTGCAGGCGATGAACAGGAAGTTCCGGTGGAATTTGAAGTGGTCGAGCCGGAGGTTGGACAGTTCGAGTATGAGGTGCGCGCCCTGCCTGTCGAGGGCGAATCCGATACCGCCAACAACAGCGCGCTGACATATCTGAACGTAATAGACCAGCAAATCCAGGTGCTGTTGCTGGAGGGCGCGCCCTATTGGGACAGCGCCTTTTTGCAGCGCTCGCTGATGCGCAACGACAAGTTTAATGTGGATGCGCTTGTCAAATATGCCGACCGCAAGCTGCGGCCCATACGTAAAAACGCTTCAGCCGACGAGTTCAAGCTGCCGCAAAACGCGCGCGAATTTGGCCATTATGATGTGGTGCTGCTTGGCCGCGAAGTGGATGGCATTTTGTCCATGGCGCAAATCACTGCGCTTGGCGATTACGTGCGCGAAGGTGGCGGCACCGTGATTTTTACAAGGGGACCGGCTTTTCGTCCAGGAACTGCCGAGCAGCTTGAACCTGTGTTGTGGAAGGATGAAGCGCGGGAAAAGGTGCGCTTGCAGGCGGCCCGGATGGCGCAAGTGGTCGGGCCATTCAAGGGATTGACGGCTGCGGACGGTTCAACTGAATCGTTGCCTGAGATGATAGCCGGCCATGAGGCAGACGATGCCAAGGCGTTGAGCGCAATTTTGGCGCATGCCAAAGACCGGGACGGTGCGTTGTTTCCGGCGATTGTACACCGGCGTTACGGTTCCGGGCAGGTGGTCAGCATCGGCGTTGATGGACTGTGGCGTTGGGGCTTTAATCCGAATATGGAAGGCCCCAATACCGCTTTTGACCGGTTTTGGGATCAGTTGTTGCTCTGGCTGCTTGCTGCGCGTGACATTCTCCCTTCCAAGCCTTATTCGTTCAGGCCAAATTCAGCGAACATACCGTTGGGCGAGAAAGCTGGCTTCCGGCTGAGCATGCGGCATCCTGACGCAAATCTGCGCTCTGTGCCTGTTCGCATTACGCTGGCAGAGCGCGAGGCCGGCAGGATAATGCTCACGCCTGATCCGGGGAGCAGCTCGCGGCTGATTGGGGATTTCCTGCCAGAAAAGACTGGACGCTACCAGGCGGTTGCAGAGTTGCCGGACGGCCCGCTGCAGGCCAGATTTATTGTCTATTCAGAAAATCTCGAGGAAACCGAAGTGGCAACCGATGCGGCTTTTTTGCTCCGACTCTGTGAGGCGAGCGGGGGGCGGCTCATCAAGCCGGATGAACTTGGGAAGCTGATCAAGGAACTCCGTAATGAGGAGATTGATGTTGCTCCAAAAACACGGCTTGTCAGCCTGTGGGACCGTGCATGGGTTTTTTACGTGATTGGCATGTTGCTGGGGCTGGATTGGTATTTGCGACGGCGTTGGGGGCTTACATGATTTAGACAGTCTGCCGGCGCTCGAGACTGGAAGAGAATCCGTTGCTGTGGCCTGATTCAAAATAAAGTGCGATGCAGCCGATGCAATTTTTAGGTTTGCCATTGTTTTTTACAGATTTTGGGTTATGAGTGAACAGATGTTATTTGCGAGGAAGTTTTTCGTAGTTGCGGCTGTTGCAGCCGTATTTGCAATTGAATCATCGGGCCAGGGGCAGGCGCCTTTGACCATTGATAATGTAACTGATCGCTCCACGGCATCATTACAGACATGGTTCCGCGTTCCAGTCACCACAGGGTACACATACCGCGTCTTGCTTGATGGACGGGCTGTGCCCACGGAAGTTACAAATTGGGTTACAACCCCGGATTATCATGAGCTTTATGTAAGCCGCACAAACCTTTCAACGGGCGAGGTTACCAACCGGTTGATTCGGTTTATTGTGCAGTCCGAGCGTGGCAATCCCGAAAAAGGTCTGATTCGTTGGACGCCTTACCCGCCGATACCATCAACCGCGGCGGAACTTGCGCAGGCGCGGATGCGGATTGTCGCACCGGCTGTTTATCCGATGGGCCTGCCACTGCCGGTGGTTGTTTGGATTGAAGATGAGCAGGGCCGGGCGCGGCGTGTAAACGGATGGGTTACAGCGCCTGAATTTCCAGGGCACCGCATCCAAATTTTGCGTGGAGTCGGCTCCGGCTATCTTCCGGCCGCCACTCAGGCGGGCAATTTGTCTTATACGGCGACATTGCCGGGATTGGAAACGAATCGGCAAATAGTGATTGAAAATTCGACGAGTTGGACAGTGCGCAGCGGAGTGCTGGCTTCTTCGGAAGTTTGGCCTGCCAACTCGCGCATCCATCTTACAGCCGGTTTGACAATTCCGGCGAACGTGACCTTGACAATAGGCGCTGGCACCGTGGTGAAGCTGGAGCCATTGGTGAATATAACCAACAATGGGCGACTGGTGATTGAGGGCACCGAGGCGCAGCCGGTGGTGTTTACCGCCACCAACGCAAATCAAGTCTTGCCGGAAGTGCGCGCCGGCGCCTGGGGCGGTTTTGTAATGTCCGGCAGCAGTTCGGTGTTGGAGGCCACGGGCGCGATTTTCGCCGGCGGCGCAGGGGCGGCCAGTTGGAGTTTCGGCTCCGGCTCAAGCCATCGTTCAGAGCAGCCGTTGCTTTTCCTTCAGGCAAGTTCGGCGGCGCGGCTGACGAATTGCGCTCTTATTAACTGTGCGGGTCAGGTTGGAAACGGGTACAATGCCGGGTTGACCCTTGAACATACGTTGTTCCAGCGCGCCATAACCGCCGGTGAATACGTTGGGGGCGTAATAACCATAAATCACTCGGCACTTATTGAGTTTCCAAATGATGACGGGGTTGTGGATGCGCAAATTGCGGATGCGGATTATGACGGGATTTATTTCACCACTGGAACGCATGTTTTGATGAACAGTTTGTTTGGTTTTGCAAAGGATGATGCCATTGATTCGGGCAGCGGCGGGGCAGGCACGGTTTACGTCACAAATTGTTGGGTGGAGTCAGCCCTGCATGAAGCACACGCATGGTCCGGGCAGGGCCGGGTTGCAAGCTCGTATGATACCGTGCTTATCAACTGCGGCCAGGGCATTGAAAATGGCTGGACAACCGGCGCCAATGGCGCGCCCATCCCCACCAGTCCGGATTGCTTTGCCGAGCGTTTGCTCACAACCGCAAATTCTGTGGGCGCACGCACGGGCGACAATTACGATTGGTCCTACCAGGGCTTTTTGCGGCTGACGAATTCGTTGATTTTGTACAATTACCGCGATGTTTTTGCAAAGACATGGAACACAACCGGGCAGGGCTGGGATACAAACCAATGGGTGGACAGGCTCGCGCAGATGGATTTGCGCAGCAACTATCTGACACAGGCAGATGCGCGGTTCCCAAGCAACTCGGTATGGGACCCTGCGCGGGATGGCTGGCGGCTGGCGCATTGGATGAGCACGCCGCCGGATGCGCCAGTGGGGATTGGCCTTGCAGTACGCACCAATCAGTTGCCAATGGCCGCTTTGCTGGAGGGTGTTCCAGTCAGATTAAGTTCATTCACAACCAACTTTGTGAGCGTGGAGTACGTCTTCCGAAGCGGCGGTTCGCCAGTGGCGGGCGGGAGCTTGAGCTTTTCGCCTGGCGAAACGCTCAAGAGAATCCCAGTGCCTGATTTGGGGCAGCCGCCGCCTGCATTGGTGGAAGTTGTCTTGCAAAATCCGGTGCGCGGGGAGCTGACAGGGCTGACAAATCTGACATACCAGGGGACATTGCCGGTGCCGGCAGTTGGGCTGGCAGTTGGTACAAATCAGTATGCAGCGGCGCGTTTGACGGAAGGTGTATTTGTCATGCTGAACACGCAGGCGCTCTCAACAGTGTCTGTGGATTATCAATTCGAGGCCAATCAAGTCGTGGTGCAATCAGGCAGGGTGACTTTTGTCCCAGGCGAGACGTTGCAGCGGATTGTTTTGACAAATGGCCCGCCGCCCGATGCAACGCAGTTGCATTTGACGGTTGGCAACGCTCAAGGCGCTTCCCTGACTGGAGTGACGTCGGTGACTTACACGGTTCCGCCGCTGATTGTGGGTTTCGGCGTTTCCGGCAGTCAGAGGAGCCTGGATTTGCTCGCGGCGGGTTTGCCGGTTTCCCTTGGTGGAAGCTTTGCCCCTGCCGGAATGCAGGTGAGTTTTCGTGTTGAAGATGGAGGGGGAGTTTTGACGAACGGAGTTTTGGTGTTTTCGGGTGGCGAGAGCGGCGCGCAGTTGCTATTTCCAACACTGACTGGCTCGGCTTGGAATTTAATCAGAGTCAAGCTGGAACAAACAACGCACGGCCAGCTCGGAGGCATCACTGAGGTTTATTACGTGAAGACCGAGCTGGCGCCGCCATCAACCAATACGACGTTATTGATACGCAGCGGAGACATCTGGCGTTATCGCGATTTGGCTTCGGCCGCGCCAGCAGGCTGGAATCTGATTGGTTTCGATGACAGCAGTTGGAGCAACGGCTGCACACAATTGGGTTTCGGAGACGGGGACGAATGCCGGGTAATTGGTAACAACGGCGAAAAAACCGCGTATTTTCGCCGCAAATTTGTTGTGGAAAATCCAGCAGCCTACAGTGCGCTGGCAATAAGGCTTTTGCGTGACGATGGCGGGGTGGTTTATCTGAACGGGGTAGAACTGTTTCGCAGCAGCAGCATGCCGCCTGCTCCGACTGCAATCACTTACGATACATGGGCGAATTACAATCTTTCATCGGCGCCGCCGGACAACACGGTTGAGACGGCGACGGTGAGCGCGGGGGCCTTGAAGGTCACCAATGTGCTTGCAGTTGAAATTCATCAGTACAATGCCACCAGTTCGGACCTTAGCTTCGATTTTGAATTAACAGGCATTAACGCGCCTCCGCTAATTCCGCAGTCGGTTTATTTTGGCAGATTTGACAGCCGTCTGGCTATAGGTTGGGGTGACATGTCCTACCGTCTATTCCAGGCAACGAACTTGAGTGGCTCATGGACATTGGCGGGGACCAACAGCCCTGTACTCTTATTGCCAACCGAGCCGCATAGATACTTCCGGCTTGAGAAGTAGCGGCTGTTTTTGACGGCAAGGCCGGAAAGGGCTGGTTGATGATGTGTCGGCTTTAGCGTGCCGGTTGATCTTTGCGCGGGAACAGCGGCACCGGATCATTAACGCGGTTTCCGGCGACAAGTCCGCCCCAGGCGGCCTCGCTCAGGAGCCGTGGCGCGCCTTCCAAGCCAAGTTGCGCGTAAATCTTCGCCGACGTTTCAGGCAGGAATGGACTGAGCAGGACGGCAAGGACGCGACATGTTTCAAGCAGGTTGTAGAGAACCTCATCGAGCCTTTTTGCCTGAGCCGCATCTTTGGCCAGCTTGAATGGAGCGGTTTGCTCGACGTACTGGTCGGCCCGCTTTTGAAGCGACCAGATGGTGATGAGGGCTTTTTGCAGTTGGTGCTGCCGCAGAAGTTCAGTGGTTTCGGCAGTGACACGTTCCGCTTCGCCAGCCAATTCGCCATGCACCTGTGGAATAATTCCATGGCGGTATTTTTTTACCATCGAAACGGAGCGGTTCAGCAAGTTGCCGAGGCCTTTCGCCAGTTCGTCATTGTAACGGGCGGCAAAGCTTTCATCCGTCCAATTGCCGTCCGGCCCGATGGCCAGTTCGCGCACCACATAATAGCGGAAGGCATCAACGCCCCATTCATTGATCACAGCGACCGGGTCAACAATGTTGCCGGTGGTTTTGCTCATTTTGGCTCCGTTTTTTTGCCACCAACCATGGGCCATGACAGTCTTTGGCAGCGGCAGCCCGGCGGCGCGCAACATTATCGGCCAGTAAACGGCATGGAATTTGATGATGTCCTTGCCAACGAGGTGTATGTCGGCCGGCCAGAGTGAGATGGGCGGAGCATCCGGAATCGGCGGAAGCCCAAGCGGCTCGCGTACTGCCATGTCCCCAAGCGCACCGGGTAACGTGGCGTAGTTGGACAGCGCATCAAACCAGACGTAGGTAACGTAGTTGGTATCAAAAGGCAGCGGGATACCCCAGTTGAGCCGGGCGATGGGGCGGCTGATGCACAAATCTTCCAGGACATTGTTTTTGAGGAAGCCCAGCACCTCGTTGCGCCTGTAATCCGGCTGCACAAAATCCGGGTTTTTCTCGATGTGATCAATCAGCCATGCCTGATGGACACCGAGTTTGAAATAGTAATTTTCCTCTGCCAGCTCGATGACATCGCCCCACGCAGGATCAAAGGTTCCATCGGGGCGCCTGTCCTTTTCAGTCAAAAAAGTCTCCTCTTTTGTGGAGTACCAGCCGCGGTATTCGGCCTTGTAGAAATGGCCGTTGGCATGGAGCTTGGCGAGCATGGTTTGCACGATTGCTTTGTGCCGTGGCTGGGTGGTGCGGATGAATTCGTTGTTCGACAGGTTTAATTTTGCCGCAAATGCCAGCCAGTCGGCCGCCAGTTCATCGCAATAATCCTGCGGCGTTTTGCCTGCGGCCTGCGCCGATTGTTGAACTTTCTGGCCGTGCTCATCCAGACCAGTCAGGAAAAATACATCTTCGCCCAGGGCGCGGTGCGCACGGGCGATGACGTCGGCCACAACTTTTTCGTAGGCATGCCCCAGATGCGGCTGCCCGTTGACGTAATCAATGGCGGTAGTGATGTAAAATTGTTTTCTCATTCGCCGGGCGATAGTGTGCGGCAAGAGGCCGCAGGAAACAAGCGTGTTTCAATGCAGACGCCGGATTTAACCAGTCCATGCGCGCAGGTGGTTTCAAGATTTTTCAGCCGAATCGCAGCGATGTTAATATCAGATTCAACAACCATTGTGGAAAACAGCCGATTGCAAGCACGGCAAATGCAAGCAGGACGATGCTCCAGACGGCGGTGGACTGGGCCGGAGGCACTTGTGCATTTGCGTTTGGCGAGGCGGTTGATTGTGGCGGAGGCGATACAAAGGCGTGCTTGAGCACTTGCAGGTAGTAGTAAAGTGAAATCGTGCTTGTTGCAATCGCCACGGCCACCAGCCATAGCAAATCGAGACTGTTGCCCGGATGTTTCAAGGCCGCCAGAAAGAGATAAAACTTGCCGAAGAACCCGCCCAGCGGCGGGATGCCCGCAAGGGACAGGAAAAAGATTAGCAAACAGACTGCCAGCACCGGCGAGCGCCGGGCAAGGCCGGCAAAATCGGCCATGGTAGCGCCGCCGGTCTCGCGTTCAACGCAGGCGACAACGCCAAAGGCGCCAATAACGGTCAATCCATAAACGATCATGTAAAAGATGACCGCCGCCATGCCTTCAGGCGAATTTGAAAGCAGGGCAATCAGTGTATAGCCGCCGTGTGCGATGGCTGAAAATGCAAGCAAACGGCGGACGTTAGATTGGACAATGGCGGCGAGGTTTCCCAATACCATCGAAAGAAGCGCAAGCAAGGCAAGCAGAGGCACCCAACCGGTGGCAAAATCCTGCCATGCAGCGCTGCCTTTCATGCTGGAAAAGCCGGCCATCATGAATTTGCCAAGGATGAAGAAGCCGGCCAGCTTTGAGCCTGATGCAATCAGGGCGGCGCTTGGGGTTGGTGCGCCTTGATAGGCGTCAGGCGCCCAAAGGTGGAATGGGACTGCGGCAACCTTGAAACCAAATCCAATGACAATCATGACCAGCGCGGTTATGGCCAGCAAATCCGTCCCGTGCCCGTTGAGACGGGCGGACAGCTCGCTCAACTGCAGGGTGCCGCATGCGCCGTACAACAAACTCATGCCAAAGAGCATGAAGGCCGCCGCCATGCCACCAAACAAAAAATACTTGAGGGCTGCCTCGGCTGAATTTGCATCCTGTTTGTTGAACGCAGCCAGGATGTAGAGCGACAAGCTTGACAATTCAAGGGCGACGAAAAGCATGAGCAAATTTTCCGCGCTCGCCAGAAGTGTCATGCCAATGGTTGCGAAAAGGATGAGCGCAAAGTATTCGCCAACGTGCTCCGTGAAGTCTGTATCCGCCGAGATGAGAATTGTGAAGAGGCTGAGCAACAGCAGGCCCATTTTGACGAGCTGCGTTGTCCAGTTGATTGTCATCATGCCGCCTGGGAGCCGCCCAAAGGCCGGGTAATAAGCCATCAAAACGATGGCGGCGGCGCAAGAGAGGGCGGCAAGCCAGCTCAACAGTCCCATGCGAATCCATTGCGGCTGGCGGCGCAGGACAAGAAAGTCAACGGCCATTATGAGGAGTGCGGCGCCAGCCAACAGCGCCTCCGGACGCGCCAGCCGTAGAATGTCCATGTAATCGTTCACCCTACCATCCACCTGCCTTTCTCAAACCGTCAAACATCGGTGAACGAAGCGCCGGCACTATCAAGTCCAGCAACAGTCTCGAATAAAGGCCAACCACGAGGGTGGTGGCCATCAACAAAATTGCCCCGGTTTGCTCCGGAAGTGAGATGGGTGGCAGCGGGTGGGCCGGCTGCTGCGCGGGTTGCTCGCCGAAAAAGGCCTTGAGCATGGCCCGCATTGTGTAGGCTGCGCCAATCACAATTCCAAGCCCTGCCAGCACTGTTACCGTGGGATACGATTGCCACGCCCCAATCAACACTTGCAATTCCGCCACAAAACCGCTGAATCCTGGCAATCCCATTGAGGCAGCGCCAGCAACAACGAATGTGAATGCGGCGAATGGCAGCGCATGTTGGAGTCCCATGCCTTCCAATTCGTGCAGGTCGCGGGTGTGCGTGCGGTCATAAACCATCCGCCCGACAACAGCAAACAACAGGCCGGCTATTATGCCGTGCGAAAACATTTGCAGTACCGCGCCGCTGAGGGCTGTTTCGTTCAGGGCGGCGAATCCCAGCAGCACAAAACCCATGTGGCTGACGCTTGAATAGCCGATGACAAATTTGAAATCGCGCTGGGTCAGCGCAACCATGGCTGCATACACAATGCCGATTACCGCCAGCGCAGCCAGCGGCCCCTGCCAGAGCTTGAAACCTTCCGGAAACAATACCATTGCAACCCGCAACGCGCCGTAAGCGCCGAGCTTCATTACCACGCCTGCAAGGAGCATGGACGCCGCGGTTGGGGCTGCCACGTGGCCTGTTGGCGCCCATGAATGAAGCGGCCACAAGCCAGCCAGAATGGCAAAGCCGACAAAAACAAGTGGGAATGCCCATTGTTGAAACGATTCCGGGAACTGGAATTGCGCAAGGCGCTGCAGATCAAAGGTTGTGCCGCCGGAAACAACATAGGCGGCAAGCAGTCCTGCCAGCACCATTGCGCTTCCCACAAATGAGTAGAGCGCCAGTTTCATTGCGCCGTACTCGCGCTGCGTTGAGCCCCAGATGGCTATGAGAAAATACTTGGGTATGATCGCCAGCTCGTAAAAGACGAAAAGCAGAAAGAGGTCACCGCTTAGAAACACGCCGTAAACCCCGCCAATCAACACAAGGTAAAATGCAAAAAATTCCCTCGGCCGGTGTTCGATGTTCCACGAGAACAAAATGCCGGCGACGGCGGCAATGCCGGTCAAAATTACAAGGACAAGACTTATCCCATCGGCTGCCAGAAAATAATCCGCGCCAATGGCAGGAATCCAACTGCGCCGGGCGACTTCGACGAACCCGGTACCAGTGCCCTGTTCAACGGCTCCAAAAATTCCGCAAAGGCAGCCGGCCAGAGCAATCCATAGGGCAACCCGGCGGTGCGCACCGGCATGCCTGCCCGGCAGCAAGAGCACGGCTGCTGCTCCAAGGAAAGATAGATATATTGTCCAGGCAAGCATGGCTAAAAACTCAACTCCAGGGCCAGAAATGACATGTTGGCGTTGAAAATGTCCAGTGCAAGCGCCGGCCACAGCCCCAGCAGGAACATGATGGCGATTACGGGCAGGATTAACAGGCGCTCCTGTTGGTTCAAATCGGGCATGGAACGCCAGCGTTCATTCAGCGGGCCGTGAAAGACTTTTTGCAAAAGCGTCAGCACATAAACCGCGGTTATCAGCAGACCCAGTGCCGCAAACGCCGCCGGCCACGGCGCAAGCGCAAATACGCCTTTGAAAATCAGAAATTCTCCGATAAATCCGCTCAACCCTGGCAGGCCAAGCGATGCCATGAGTGAAATTCCCATAAGACCGCAGAAAACCGGAACAATTTGTCGCAGCCCGCCGAAGTCATCAATGGAGCGCAGCCCGCCTGTGCGTGATTCGAGAAAGCCGACAAAACAAAACAAGGCGGTGGCGGTGATGCCGTGGCTGAACATGAGAAAAGCAACGCCGTTGAGGATGGCGGTGCGTTCGGTGAACAGCGCGCTCGTGCCCTGTATTGTCCCGCAGGCTGCAAACAGTCCGAGCATGCAGTAGCCCAGATGATTGATTGATGAGTAGGCGAGCATTCGCTTTATGTCGCGTTGGGCGAAGGCTGCGCAGGCCGCGGCCACACTGGTAATGGCTGCCACCCAGAGAAGCGGCGTCAATAGTTGCGAGATTTGCCATGAGAAAATTGGAAGCACGATTCGAGCAACACCATAGACACCGAGTTTGGACATCAGCGCGGTCAGAAGTATCGTTACTCCAACGGGCGCCTCGGTGTAAGCGGGCGGCAGCCATGTGTGCAACGGCATGAGAGGAACCTTGACTGCAAATCCTATCAATACGCCCAGGAATATGACTGCCGCCAGTTCGCCTGAACTCAGGCTGTACCAACCGAGCCTGGCGGCGAGCGCCGATTTCAGATAACCGCTGCGGCCCATCTCGGCCAGACGCTCGAAATCGAAAGTGCCGGTTGCATGAAAAATGGCCAGAAAAGCAAGCAGCATGCAGACGCTGCCGGCCAGTGTGTAGAGGAAGAATTGCAACGCCGCCCTGCCGCGCGCCTGCCCGCCCCAGAGTTTGATGAGAAAGAAAGCGGGAATGAGGCTGAGTTCCCAAAAGATGAACCAGTGGAAAAAGTTGAGGGCAGTAAATGCGCCGAAGAGGGCTGCTTGAAGGAACAGCGCAAGTGAATAGAAGGCGGAGTGGCGCTCCTGAATGCGCGAAGGCGCCATCAATGCCAGAGGCGTCACAATGGCCGTGAGCAGCAGCAGCATAATGCTCAGACCGTCCACGCCGAGCAGGTACTCTATGCCAAGCGACGGAATCCAGACGGCGCGCTCAGTCAGTTGGATGCCGGCGGAGGTTTCATCAAATCGGAGGCGCAGAAGAATGGCAAGCACAAGGCTTGCAAGGCAGGAACAAAGCGCAATCTTGTGCGCCCGCTGCGCGCTTGAGCCGCCAAAAATGGCGGTGGCCGCCGCGCCCGCAAGCGGGACGGCTGTCATTGCAGTCAGCCATGGAAAAGATTCCATTTGTTCAAGCCCAGCTCAAATAAATTACCAATGCGGCGAGGGCAAGGCCGATGGTGCGCAGCCATGATTGGACGTTGCCGGATTGCAAGGTTGACATCCATCCGCCGCCTTTCCGGATGGTTTCACATCCGCCGTTGAACCCGCCGTTGACAATGTAATCATCGGTAAAGCGGCCCAGCCATGAGACGCCGATGATTGTGTATGCGGCCAGCATCACGATTCCCTGCCAGACGAACCGGTCAAACGTATCGCAAACAATCGCAGCCCACCGGTTCAACCGTATGAGTGTCGCCTCGTAAAACTCGTCCACAAAAAGTTTGCGGCGCAGCAAATTAAAGAGCCGTGGGAAGGCTTCTTCTAGGATATCCTTTGTTTCCGGGTTGGCAGGGAGTCTCTTGCCATAAAGCCACCATGCTTGCGCAATGCCGGCCGCGACCGTTGCCGCGGAGAGTGCCATTACCGACAGGGTGTGTTTCTCAAATAATGCGCCCCAATCAAGACGCGCGTGGTGTCCGGTCAGCCATGAGTCAAACCAGGGCCATGCCGGAGTGCCAAGAAAACCGAGCATCACCGCGCCAACTGAAAGGACAATCAGCGGCACGGTCATTACGGGCGGGCTTTCGTGGGGATGTGCGCCACCGGCTTTTTCCGCGCCCCTGTATTGGCCGAAAAACACGTAGCACATTTGGCGTGTCATATAGAAGGCGGTCAGGAGCGCGCCAAACAGACCAAGGAAAAACGGCCATTGTGAAACCTCGGAGTATTTCAGTGCGGAATGGAGAATTTCGTCCTTGCTCCAAAATCCGGAGAAGAAAAGAGGCACGCCGGCAAGGGCCATCATGCCGATGGCATAAGTCGCAAAGGTCAGAGGCATGAACCGGCGCAACCCGCCCATAAATCGGATGTCCTGCTGTCCATTGCACCCATGAATGACGGAGCCAGCGCCCAAAAACAGGAGAGCTTTGAAAAAGGCGTGGGTGATGAGATGAAAAATGCCGACAGCAAAGCCGCCGACGCCAATACCCATCATCATGAAGCCCAGTTGCGAAACAGTCGAATAAGCGAGAATGCGTTTGATATCTGTTTGCGCCACGGCGATTAAAGCTGCAAAAACGGCTGTCAAGGAGCCGACCCAGGTGACCACCTGCAACGGTGTTGCCAGAATGGCAGGCCCGCCGCTTGTGGCTGCAAACAGCGGAAAGAGCCTTGCCACAAGAAAGACGCCTGCAGCAACCATGGTTGCAGCGTGAATCAGAGCGCTGACCGGCGTGGGGCCTTCCATGGCATCGGGCAGCCATACATGCAGAGGCAACTGGCCGGACTTGCCTATGGCGCCGCAGAAAATAAGCAGTGCAATGGCTGTGCTGACCGCCATTCCGCCGATGGTAAGGCCGCTGACAACACGGCCAAGCGCGCCGGCCTCCAGGCACCCCTTGCCGCCATTGTAAAACAGCAGGGTTCCTGTTTCGCTGTAGAGCCAGACCATGCCCAGTAAGAATCCCATGTCGCCAATGCGTGTTGTTATAAATGCCTTTTTTGCCGCCGCGGCAGCAGCCGGGCGCTGATGCCAGAATCCAATCAACAGATAGGAGGAGACGCCCACCAATTCCCAGCAGATGAACAGCAGCAGCAGGCTGTTGGCAATGACAAGCCCGAGCATGGCGCCGGCAAACAGCGACATGAAACAGAAGAAACGGGTGAAATTTTCATCATGCGCCATGTACCCGATGCTGTAAACGAATATGGCCAGCCCGACCAGTGAGACCATCACCGACATCAGCGCCGTCAGCGGGTCAAGCACCCAGCCTAGCTGCAAGGCGCCATCGCCGAGTTGGAACCAGACAAAATTGAAATACTCCCGGTATGGAGCGGTTTGCGGGTGCGCCCGGAGGACTGTCACAAGGGCCGCAACGCTGACGAACAGGGAGATGGTCATGGCGCCGACAGCCAGCGCGGCTGCATAGGAGCGCTGTTGACGCCGTGCAATGGCAATCAAGCCTGCTGCCAGAAATGGCGCAAGCGGCGCCCAAAACAAATTCTGAATGGCCCAACTCATGCCCGTTGTTTCATCCCTTCAACGAGTTTACCCGATTCAAATCAAGCGTTTTGCGGTGCCGGTAAATTGCAATGATTAGAGCAAGTCCAACAGCTACTTCGGCGGCGGCTATTGCAATCGAGAAAAGCGCGAACATAAGGCCCGCGTTGCCCTGTCCGGAAACGCCGTGCCGCCAGAAGGCAATGAAATTCAGGTTGGCCGCGTTGAGCATAAGCTCAATGCCAATGAGCACGATGATGGCATTGCGGCGGGTTATGGCCCCGGCGAGGCCGATGATAAACAGCAGTGAAGATAAAACCAAATAGTATGGCAACGGTGTCATGCAACCTCCTTGTCGGGCGCGTGGCCTTGTGGTTTTCGCAATTCCGGCATGGCAATTAGCGCGGCGCCAATCAATGCAGCAGTTAAAAGCAGCGCCACGGCTTCCAATGGCAGGACGTAGCGGGTCATTAGTTCGTGGCCCATTGCCCTGGCGTCAGCCTGCCCAGGGACAGCCTGTGGTTCCTTGAAAAATGCGCTGCTAAGCAGGGCCATGGCCAGTGTGCTGAACACAATTGCCGCAATCCAGCAACCAATCACCCAGTCACGGTTGATTTCGGCGGATTCCTGGGTGTCGCCGCTTCGGGTAAGCAAAATCGCAAACACAACGAGAATGGATACCGCGCCGCCATAAACTAGAATCTGGGCAAAACCGACAAATTGCGCCTGCAACTGGAGAAACAGGCCGGCCAGTCCGGTGAAGGAAAGCACGAGGCACAAGGCGCAGTGAACAAGATTCCGAAGGCTCATGGCCAGAGCCGCTCCGGCCAAAACGAGGATGGCCAGTATGATAAAAGAGATGGTCATGATGCGCCTCCTGATAATTGATGCGTTGGCTTCACGCCGGCATAAGCGATGGGAACGGCGGCGGTGGATTGCATGTTGTTTTTACGATGCATAGCGATAAGTCCGTTTGGTCCATTTCCGTCGCTTGAACAAGGCGTTGCCAAGGCCGGTATAGGCAGCGAGCAGGAGCGCACCGCAAATTGCCCAGCCGCGCAGCCCGCCGCCAACAAAATGCCAGATGGCCGCGATTATCAAATTGAAAAGCCCGAGTGGAATTAGAAATTTCCAGGCAAAATTCATCAATTGGTCCATGCGCAGCCTTGGCAAGGTGCCGCGAATCCAAATGTAAAAAGCAACAAAGCAAAGCAGCTTTGCAAAAAACCAGAACCAGGATGGCAGCCAGTCCAGGAACGAGAATGGCGCGCTCCAACCGCCAAGGAACAACGTTATCGCAAGGCCACTGACCGCAAACATGCCGAGGTATTCGCCCAGAAAAAACAGGGCGAACTTGAATCCGGAATACTCGACAAAATAACCGGCGATTATTTCGGATTCGCCTTCGGGCAAATCAAACGGGGAGCGGTTGGACTCGGCAACAGCGGCTACAATGAAAAGCAGGAATGCGGCCAGCCCCCAGGGGGTGAAGATATTCCAGTTGGCAAGTATCCCGGAGAAAACAGCTTGTTTTTCAACAATTGCAACAGTTGAAAGCGATCCCATCATCATTACCACAACTGCGGCTGCGAGAATGAGAGGCACTTCGTAACTGATCATCTGCGCAATGGCGCGCAACGCGCCCAGCAATGAATATTTGTTGCGACTGCTCCAGCCGGCCATGAACAGGGCAAGCTCTGTTACCGAGCCGGCTGCAAAGAAAAACAAAACCCCGGCATCGAAGTCAATGGCGGTCATGCCGCGTCCAAATGGCAGCACCGAGTAGGCCAGAAGCACAGGAACCAGCATCACAAATGGGGCGATGAAATGAACCACACGGTCTGCAGCCGCTGGCACAACATCTTCTTTGATCAGGGCTTTTATTCCATCGGCTACAAATTGCAGAAATCCGTACGGCCCGACACGGTTCGGCCCCAGGCGGTTCTGGATTCTGCCAAGCCCCTTGCGTTCCAATACTGTTACAATGCCGAATAAAAGCCCGAACACTGCGATTATTGGCGCGATTGACAGTAAAATGGAAATAAATGGCTGCAACGGTTCGGGAAACAGCCCGACCGCCCAGCGCTTCAGGAGCACGAAGATTTGGTCCAACCACCCGCTCACACGTCAGACGGAAAGAAAGGATGGAAGAAAGCGGGCTTTTGTCGAGTAAAGAATTCTATGGCTGCGGCTTTTGGCTCAGTTTACCTTGAGAACAACCAGCGTCACGTCATCTTCCTGCGGCGCATCGCCAAGGAATTGGCGCACGTCTTGATATAGTCCTTCAACGATTGAGGCGGCGTTTTCATTCCGATGCGCCTTTATAAAGGAATGGATGCGCTCCCGTCCATAAGTCTGGTCCCCGGCGTTGGTGGCTTCCTCGGCGCCATCGGTAAGTAGCAGCAGTAAATCGCCGGATGCCAGTTGAATGTCCGGGCTGGTTTCATATTGGATTGAATTGACCAGACCAAGGGCCGGGCCGGTGCGTGACAGGTTTGTTTTCAGGTTGCCTTCGCAGTCAAAAAGGCAGGCGGCAATGTGACCGGCGCTTGCATAGGAAAGCATTTTGGATTGTGGATTCAACCGGCCCAAAAACAATGTGACAAAACGGTTTCCACCCAAATCCTCGGAGAGCACCCGGTTGGCCAGCGTCAGGATTTCGCCGGGATTGTGGTGGCTGAGCGCCAGCATCCGCAGATATGCCCGTGTGCCGGCCATGAGTAGTGCGGGGCCAAGCCCGTGGCCGGTGACATCGCCGACAACAAGGCCGCAGCCACCCTGGGGCAGGCGCAGGAAATCGAAATAGTCGCCGCCTGCAGCGACCGCTGTTTTGCAGGCTCCGGCAATGTCAAAGCCCGGAAGTTCAGGGGCCGCCTTTGGGAACAACGCCTGCTGGATTTCCCTGGCCAACTGAAATTGCTGGCGGTTTTCCTGGAGGATTTTTTCGTTCATTTTGCGGGCGGTAATGTCGCGAATGAAACCCACGAAACGACATTCATTTTGAAACAACATTTTGCAGGCGCTGGCCTCAATCAAAATTGGCTGCCCGTCTTTCCTGCGGCCGATTGTCTCCTGTGCAGACCAGTTAGTAACCTCTTCCTGTCTGCGCTCTTCAATCCACGATAGAAAACTCAGGGGCGTGCCTGCCACATCCTCCGGCTGCAAGATGGAAATGCTTTTCTCGATAATTTCATCCGGTTTGTAGCCGAAGACGGTTTGGACAGCCGGATTTGCGAATTGGATGATTCCAGCCGAGTTGGTCAACACCACGGCATCCGGACATGTTTCCCACAGCAGGCGGTAACGTTGCTCATTTTCGCGCAAGGTGCGCTCCGCCAGCCGCCGCGCTGCGCGACTGGCCGCTTCCTGCATTTCACGTTTAATGGCCGGCGCCAGCCTTGCAAGGTTTCCTTTCATCAGGTAATCATGCGCGCCGGCTTTCATGCACTGGACGGCTATGTCCTCGCCAATCCCGCCTGAAATCACAATAAAGGGAATATCCAGTTCCAATTGCTGGGTCAGTTTGAGCGCATCCGGGGCGCTGAATGATGGTAGATTGTAATCGGCGAGGATTGCGTCCCATGATTGCTCCTGAAGCGCGACAAGCATTTCATCGCGAGTTTCAACCCGCTTGAATTGCACGCTGAACCCGCCCAGCCGCAGCTCGGTGACAATTCTTCGGGCATCAAACTCAGAGTCCTCAACGACAAGGACCCGCAACTGTTCTACTTCGCTATTTTCGGCCATGGCTGTTGACTATTCTCCATGGAAAGCTAAGGGAGCCGGCGCCTCTCCGGCCAGAAAATTTTGTTACATTAAACCGTTGCATCTTTCCAACCTGTGTCCAGTGACAATTGCCGGGGTTTATCCATCAGATTTGCCGCAATGTAACTTTACTGGCGTTTTGCCGTTATTCGTCAGGAGGGGTGCGAGGCAGGGTTTCAACGTACTTTTTCCAAAAGTCGAAATTTACATAAAGTTCGAGCGCGACTTTCGGGCGAAGTTCAAACAGACCGGCCATAATCCATTTTTTGTTGGTTTTTTCGTCCAGGTAGGCTTCAAGCCGGGCGTTGACAATCAACACAGGAGGGTATGGTTGAGAAGGCATCTCTTCAAACCATCCGATGCGCTTGAAGTCGCGCAAGTACCACGGCAAAGGCCAGTAGCTTTCGGATGAAACCGCATAAATAACCATGTTTTTGCCGTCCGGATGCACCCCGGCAAGTCCGCGGAGGCGTTTTATCAGTTCGAGGATATGCGTTGAGGTTTGGGAGTAAGTGTATGGATTTTGTGGACTGCTTGCCATGGGCCAGTTGGCACGCCATGTCTGCCATGCCAAATGCCCAAGCCCGGCGGCGAGCACAACCATGATTGCACTCCTGGCAAGGCGGTTTTTTGCCCATTGCCAGAGCGCGTAAGCTCCCAAACCGGCAATCAGAATCATCCCATGGTAAAAACCGAGCATGCACCATGGGGTTTTGTATGAAATTGCAGCATAGATGGCAGACAAAAGGGTGGTGTAAAGCAGCAGAAAGCGGGCGAATGGAATGCTGACGCCGGGCATGGAGCGCCCAACCAGTGCAGACACAGCCCCGACAATAAAAAGCAATAGAACAAGCGTTTCACTCCAAAACGGTCCTTTGCCACGAACAACAGGGTGGAAAAAGAACAAGTGCTGAAAATACCAATACCATGGATGGTTGTGTGGCGAGGCGCCGCCGGCGCGTTTTGTCCATGGCAGATAAGTCTTAATTGCATCCACAATTCCGGATGGATTGGTGAAAAATGATGAATAAAATACAATGGCCACTGCGATGGTCACAAACAGCGCCAGAATTGCATGGCGATAATTCCAGCCGGATTTAACCAACAGCGGCTGGCCGGTTGTATTCAACATCCAGAAATGAAGCAAGACAATGGCGAGAGCCATGGCGGCAATTGCCAAAACAAAAGTTTCCTTTGTTGCCCACATAAGGCCGATGGCTGCGCCGGCGACCGCAAGCCAGCCTGGATGTTTGGCGCGGGTGTACCGCCACACCGAGCCAACCAACAGCAAGGTGAAAAAGATCAACAACATTTCATGGATGAAATAGCGGCTGTAGAAGGTCATGGCGGGGGAAATGGCTGTCAACAATGCGGCAGCCAGCACGGCCGGCCAACCCAGACCATCCAAAAGCAGCCATGACAACAGAATGATGGCCGCCCCGAAAAAGATTGTAACCAACCGCAAATGCGCGTCGCTCCATTGTTGCGCGTCAGATGGGGCGAAAAACTTCAGAAATGGCAGTGAAAAATAGTAGAGAGTTGGGCCGTGGTATTCATCCGGATCATATTTATACTGGCCCTGGCTCCAGAGAGTCTCAAGTTTCCATGCGTTGATGGCTTCATCGTTGTGCAACGGGCGCCGGTCGAGCTGAGGCAGGCGTATGCCCAGCGCCAGCACGGATGCAATAAAAAGGCCGATGAAAATCCAAGTTTTCATGAGAACCGATTTGTTCCCATGTCAATCCGTCCGCAGCCACTTGGGGCGGCGCTTGCAAAAACAACCGCCGGCGGATGGGGCCGGATGTCCCGAAACCGCCGGCGGTGCTTCATAAAGGATTGGGTGCGCGCCTGTCAGTTGGCTGGCAGGCCGTACACTTCAATTTCAGTGCGATTGTTGAGCGCGCTCAGATGGCTGCCGTTGCTGTACCAGCGGACATAGCGCGCCACCTGGCCTTTGCCGTCAATCAAGCGGCCTTCCTTGGTTTCGAAGTATTGGCGGTCAGTCCCCACCCCCAGCCCGGCTTTGTTTTCAATGTCGTTGTTGTAGAGCGTTCTGACGTTTTGCGTGAAGTTTTCGTCATCTGCAATTTGTATTATTACCCGGTTGTAGGTCTGGATGTACCGGTGGTCATGCCAGATTACAATGGCGTAAATCTTGTAAGGTGCCTGCAAATCAACCTGGACCCATTGGATGCCTTTCTTCAGCTCAACCACTTGATCGTCGAAGGCCTCCTTTTCACCATCGGTAATCTGCTGAAGCTCACCGGTGATGACATCAGTGCTGGCCTTGACGGGCTTTTTAAGCGCCACGTTTGTCACGCCCTTTGGGGCCATGAATGGCGGGCGCGGCTTGTCCGAAAGTTTTTCAATATTCGGCCCGCTCGGCAAATCTTCAGGTGTACCCTTTAGTGTTGGATTGGGCAGTTTCAACGGCAGCGGCGCCAGTTCCTCTGCAGCAGCAAGAGGAATGCTCTGGGCCGCCATCAGCGCGCCTACTGTTAATCCAACCACCAAACCTTTCTTCATATTCATGTTCAGTTTCATAAGTTCCGTTTCTCTTACTGGATTGCTCCAGTCTTTTCAAAAGAAAAAACGAAATAAACGGGGTTTTTATTCAAACACAATGATTTTTTCACGCGTTTTTTCACGCGTGTGCAGTGGCGCGGTCATCGAATTCGAAGGAATCCGCCGCCGGTTCGAGATTGAGGTCTTTCAGCATCTGCAGGTCCTTTTCAACCGGCTGATTCAGCGTGGTCAGATAATTCCCAACCATTAGCGCGCTTGCGCCAGCCATGAAAATCATGCTTTGCAAATCCCTCAGGTTGGTTGTGCGCCCGCCGGCAATCATGATTTCCTGCCTGGGGAGTATAAACCGGAAACAGGCGATGGTTTGCAGAATTTCCAACGGCGGCAATGGCAGGTTTTTCTCGAAGGGTGTCCCCTGAATTGGGTTGAGGATGTTAATTGGGACGATGCTCGCGCCAATGTCGCGCAATGCAAGCGCCAGGTCGCATCTATCCTCGATGGTTTCGCCCATCCCAATTATGCCTCCGGAGCATATCCGGATGCCGGCATTTTTCAGATAGCTAATGGTTGCAAGCCGGTCTTCATAGGTATGCGTTGTACAATGTTGCGGAAAAAAACGGCGTGAACTTTCCAGGTTGTGGTTGTAGCACTCGCAACCGGCCGCTTTCAAACGGTCTGCTACTTTTTGATTTTTAATCAGGCCAAGAGATGCATCCGCCCGCACCTTGCCGGCTTTTGCAAGCTCGCTCAGGCGCGCACAAACTTCATCAAGCATTGGCCCTTCTTCCAATCCACGCCATGCCGCCACCAATCCAAGGCCGGTGACTCCGTTTCGGCGGGCTTCCTCTGCCGCTGCAAGTACCGGTTCTGAATCAACAAAACCGTAACGCGGGGCTGCAGTTTGGTAAAACGCTGACTGCGCGCAAAACTTGCAGTTCTCCGGGCACCCGCCGGCCTTGGCGTTGACGATTGAGCAGAGATGGATGCGATTCCCCTTGAAATGTTCCCGTATGCGATTTGCCCAGGCAAGCAAATCGTAAATATCAGTGGTAGCCTTCAATCTGAATAAAAACAGTGCTTCTTGGCGGCTGATTAGTTCACCTTGAAGCACACGTTGGCCCAGGGCGGCAATTTTTTGCGAATTAGTTGTGTCAATCAAAGAGTTCATCTCGGTTGACACAATAGCATAATCACTTGATTTTGCAATGGTTAAGAGGCTGATTTTTTCCAGGCAGACAATGAATCGGGCATTTTTCCAAACATTGGCTTTTAGCGCGATTTCAATTTCAACTGGCATTTTGGCGGCTTTACACTAGGTTTTGGGCATGGGGCTACAGGTTAAAAAGACGGTTGATGATGAGCTGAGACGCCGGATCAGGGAGCTGATTAAGTTCAAGGGCGGGGGTGCCAACGAGGATTTGGTGGAGGACATAGTTGAGAACGCGCTGAAGTTGTTGACGGATGTGAAGTCGCGCGGGGATGTGCGGCTGATTCAAACGGCGCTACGGGAGCTTCGATATGCTTTCAGATTGTTCGAGCCTTATGCAGACAAGCGGAAGGTGGTGATTTTTGGCTCTGCGCGAACGCAACCGCAGCAAAAGGAATACAAACAAGCGGTGGAATTTGCGCGGCAGATGGTGGAAGCGGGCTTCATGGTGATAACCGGCGCCGGACCCGGGATAATGCAAGCCGGGCATGAGGGCGCCGGGCCGGAGATGAGCTTTGGAGCGAACATCCGGCTTCCGTGGGAGCAGGCGGCCAATCCGGTGATTGCAGAGGATAAAAAGCTGATCAATTTCAAATACTTTTTCACGCGGAAACTGATCTTCATGCGGCAGGCCGATGCAATTGCGCTTTTTCCAGGGGGCTTTGGTACGCTGGACGAGGGGTATGAGGCGCTGACGCTGATGCAAACCGGCAAGAGCCGGATGATGCCGCTGGTGCTGATTGACAAGCCGGGAGGGACGTATTGGAAAACATGGGATAAGACGGTGCGGGAGCACCTGTTGCGCAACCGGCTGATCAGTCCTGATGACCTCTATTTGTATCAGATTACTGATGATACAGCCAGGGCAACGTATATCATCAGCCGGTTTTACCGAAATTTCCATTCCAGCCGCTTTGTGAAAGATTTGCTTGTCATCCGCATGCAACGGCCGGTGCCCGAGGCGGCGGTGGAAAACTTGAACACCGACTTCAAGAGCCTTCTGATGAACGGCGGCAAGTTTCGGATAATTTCCGCGACCGAGGATGAAATTGAGGACAACGATTATGTTGAACTGCCGCGCATAGGGTTTGAGTTTAACCGGCGCGATTACGGGCAGTTGCGGCTTTTGATAGACACTCTTAACAGCTTTTAGGAGGCCAATTTACGCGAATTCTTTGCCAATTTTTTTCCTTGGATGCACCCGAAAACATGTCATAAATGGGGTGTCGAAAACGGAGGCGGGCGAAGCCTCTGTTGGATTTTATGAATAATGCTTCTGCTGTTGAAATCATGCAGGGGTTGCGGCGCCTGCATGAGTTGGAGGATAAAGCCGCGGATCTGGGGCCAAAACAGGAACTTCCTTCCGATGAGGCCGCATTGATGGCGAAATTGCGGGCCACTCTGCCGCCGATGATAATAGGGCATCATGACCGGATGCGGCAGCGCGGCAAGAGGAGCGTGGCCGAAGTTAAGCATAATGTGTGCATGGCCTGCCACATGGCTGTGCCGGTCGGCGTGGTTCAAACATTGCGCCGGGGCGAGGATATTCAAGTTTGCGGCAATTGTGGCCGGTACTTGTATCTTGAGGAGGAAGTTGTGGCGGTTGTTACGGAGCCGCCTGCTGCTCCATCGCAGCCTGAGCCGATAAAGCCGCCGGCAAAGCGGAAGCGGAGGAAAGGTCCGCCTCCGGCCTGAAAAAGGATTTGTGAATAACACTTTGATGGATTGTTGCCACTGAATGGCGGCAATCCATTTGAAATAATAGTAGCACGAGCATCCATGAGGGGTGGATTACGTTTATTGATTGTTGGTGGTGTGGCTGGCGGCGCTTCGGCCGCCGCCCGCGCCCGCCGGTTGTCGGAATCGGCGGAAATAATTGTTTTTGAGCGTGGACCGCATGTTTCATTCGCCAATTGCGGCTTGCCTTATTACGTGGGAGGGGAGATAGGCGACAAGAATGAGTTGCTGCTACATACGCCGGAAAGTTTGAAAGCGCGCTTTAATTTGGACGTGCGTGTGCTGAGCGAAGTGACGGCCATTGACAGGGCTGCGCAACGGGTGCGAGTTCGGGAGTTGCAAACCGGGCGGGTTTATGAAGAGAAGTATGACGCATTGGTGTTGTCGCCCGGCGCAGCGCCGTTGCGTCCGCCGATTCCGGGGATTGAACGGCCCGGACATTTCACCGTGCGGAATGTGCCCGATGTGGAACTGATAACCGGTTGGATTGAAGAGAAGAAGGCGGCTCGCGCCGTGGTGGTTGGTGGCGGTTATATCGGGCTGGAAATGGCGGAACAACTGAGGCGGCGTGGCCTGTTGGTGACAGTGGTTGAAGCCCTGCCGCAGGTGATGGCCCCATTGGACCCGGAAATGGCCGCATGGCTGCATCAGGAACTGCGCGCCAATGGCGTGGAGTTGTATCTCAATGATCCGGTGTGCGCATTTCACGAGCCGGATGAAAAGGCGCCGGCCAAGGCCTCGATAGTGGTACTGAAAAGCGGGAGGCGTTTGCAAGCGGACCTGGTTGTGCTTGGCCTGGGTGTAAAACCGGAGGTGGGACTGGCAAAACAGGCGGGGTTGGAGCTGGGAAATTTGGGCGGAATCCGCGTCAATGAATATTTGCAAACCAGCGATCCCCGGATTTGGGCGATAGGCGATGCCATAGAAGTGAAAGATGCCGTGACTGGCGCATGGAGCTTGATTCCGCTCGCAGGCCCCGCAAACCGGCAGGGGCGGATTGTTGCAAACAACATTTTCGGACGCCCAAGCCGCTATGATGGGACGCTGGGGACGGCGGTTATCCGGGTGTTTGGTTTGACTGCCGGTTGCACCGGCGCAAACGAAAAGGCACTGAAGCGCGCCGGGATTCCCTGCCAGGTAATCCATCTGCATCCGGCATCTCATGCCGGCTATTATCCGGGCGGCCAGCCGATTGCCATGAAGATAATGTTTTACCCTGAGAATGGCCGGCTGCTGGGGGCGCAGGCAGTTGGACGGGATGGCGTTGATAAACGGATTGATGTGCTGGCCACGGCGTTAAAAGCCGGAATGACGGTACATGATTTGGCCGATTTGGAGCTGGCTTACGCGCCGCCGTACGGTTCGGCTAAGGACCCGGTCAATCTTGCCGGTATGGCGGCTCAAAATGTGCTGGCTGGAGACGTTGCCGTTGCACAATGGCATGAGGTGGACAAGGTAAGCCGTGGTGAAGCTGTGTTGCTGGACGTGCGTACGACACCGGAGCGCCAAAAAGGGGAAATTCCGGGTTCATTACACATACCGTTGCACGAATTGCGCGCGCGCCTGTCGGAGTTGCCAAAGGACAAGGAGATAATTGTTCACTGCCAGAGCGGCCAGCGTTCATACTTCGCCTGCCGGATGTTGAGTCAGATGGGTTACAGGGTGCGAAATCTTACCGGCTCATACAGGACATGGAAGGCTGCGCGGGATGGATAAAATTTTTCAAATTTTGCTTGCAAGCAGGCGCGCTTTGAGGCAAAAGTGGAGTCGCTTTGGGCCGCTTGGGCGGCGAAAGTATGTCGAAAAATAAATTAAGCATGAACAAACCTCAATTGGTGAGGGTCGCTTGAGCAGTAACCCTCATTTTTCACATCAATCGGGGCCTCCGGGCGGCTCATTCAGGATAAATGGAAAAATCCGCGCTCGGGAGGTCAGGGTCATTAACTCAGAAGGCAAACAAATCGGCATTCTGCCACTGGCCGATGCCATTGTGCTTGCGCGACAGCAGGGGATGGATTTGGTGGAAATCGCGCCAAATGCAACCCCGCCTGTCTGCAGGATAGTGGATTACGGCAAGTTCCGCTATGAGCAGGCCAAGCGGGAGAAGGACAGCCGCAAGCACCAGCACGCCAGCCGGGTCAAGGAGGTGCAACTAAGCCCAAACATTGACCCGCATGACTTTGGCGTAAAGCGCAACCATGCCATCGGTTTCCTCTGCGATGACATGAAGGTCAAGGTGACGCTCAAGTTCAGGGGACGCGAGATGGCACACCAGGAAATCGGCTTCCAAGTGGTGCGGAAGTTCATAGAAAGCCTGGCGCCGTGGGGGCATCCGGATTTCGAGCCAAAACTTGCAGGCCGGAATATCCACGTAATGATCAGCCCGCTGCCGCGCAACAAACGCGCACCCAACCCAATTGAAGCCGAGGGACCCGCTGCTTCCAAGCCACAGGTGGAATCGGTCAGGGATATTCGGGTTGTGCCAGTTGCCCCGGGCGCCCAGCCATCGCAACCCACTGCTGAACAGCCAAAGCCGTCTGGTTTCGTCAATAATCCATTTACACAGCTTGACGGCAAGCTGGACAAGCGGTAAGCGGAGGTTTGAAAGCCTCCTTCCTGTTTGCAGGGTGATAACCCGGTGCAAAGGCTTTTTGACAAATGTCAAAGCCGGGAGCAAACTTTATCTGTATTATGGACTTGATGAAAAACGGGCGGTTTGATTTCAACCAGCGGCCATTCCTGGTAGTCTGGGAAATGACGCGCGCCTGTGCATTGGTTTGCCGCCACTGCAGGGCGTCTGCCAAGTATCATCGGCACCCGCAGGAGCTTGATGGCCCCGAGGTGGAGCGATTTCTTGACCAGGTTGCCCGGGCACAGCCGGCCATATTCATTCTGACAGGCGGCGATCCGATGCAACGGCCGGACCTTTACGATGTAATAGGCTCGGCTACCAGGCGCGGATTGCGTGTTGCTTTGAGTCCCAGCGCCACACCGCTGTTTGTCGAGGCTGACATCAAGCGGATGAAAGCTCTGGGTTTGTCCCGAATTTCCATCAGCATTGATGGGGCCACGCGCGAGTCCCATGACCGGTTTCGTGGTTTTGAAGGAACATGGGATTTAACCATGCGCGCCATTGAAAAGGCACGCGAGGCTGGTGTTGAGCTGCAAATCAACACAACTTTTACGCGCCAGAATTACGATGAATTTGACGCCTTTGTGGCTTTGCTCGAGCAGATCAAGCCGGTGCTTTGGAGCGTTTTTCAACTGGTGCCGACCGGTCGTGGCAAGAAGGGAGATTTGCTGACCGCCGAAGAGATGGAGTATTTGTTCATACGGCTGGCGCGATTGGTCGAAACCGCGCCTTATGACATCAAGACAACCGAGGGGCATCATTTCCGTCGCGTGGTGTTGCAGGAAACCAAAAACAAGGAAATGCTGCAAAAACGCGCCCCGCTGGGTGTCAACGACGGCAAAGGATTTGTGTTCATTTCCCACATTGGCGAGATTCAGCCCAGCGGCTTTCTGCCAATCACGGCCGGCAACGTGCGGACTGACGAATTGATTGACGTTTACCGGAACAGCAAGCTTTTCCAGGACTTGCGCAATCCCGCCTTGCTGAAGGGCAAGTGTGGCAGATGCGATTACAATGAAATCTGCGGCGGCTCGCGCGCACGCACATACGCGCTGACGGGCGATTACCTTGGGGAGGAGCAGTTGTGCCTTTACCAGCCGCCGCCCGATGTGCAGCCCGGCGGCGCCTCACCATGGCGGCAGCAAAAGCCGGCGGTTGCACGGTGAAATGTCTTTTGATCCTGTTTTTCCATGACAAATCTGACCAAACTTTATTGTGGCGTGACACAGCCGGCGGACCATTTGCGTTACGGACAGGGACAGGGCGCGCCGCGCACCGCCGCGGAGCGCAAGCCCATTGTGGTATGGAATATCACCCGCCGTTGCAACCTGAGCTGCATACATTGTTATTCCGATTCGGATGCCCGCTTTTACCCCGGCGAGCTTGACCTGGGGCAGTGCAAGGCTGTGGTGGATGACCTTGCCGCCTTCCAGGTTCCGGCGGTTTTGTTGTCCGGCGGCGAGCCGATGGTACATCCGCATTTTTACGAACTTGCGACATACGCCCGCGAAAAAGGTTTGCGCCTGACGCTCTCAACCAACGGCACGCTTATTGACCACGAGGCGGCGGAAAAAATCAAAAAAATCGGTTTTGCGTACGTTGGCATTTCACTGGATGGCATAGGCGAAACCCACGATTATTTCCGCGGCAAAAAGGGCGCCTTTGCCAAGGCGGTGGAGGCGTTTCGCAACTGCAAGGCGGTTGGGCAGAAAGTGGGACTGCGCCTGACGCTTTCGCGCAATAACATCGAGGATTTGGAGCGCATCCTGGATTTCATCGAGACCGAGGGCATCGAGCGAGTTTGTTTTTACCATTTGGTTTTCAGCGGGCGCGGCGCGAATCTTGTGGATGTGGAACCGGCCCGCACACGAGATGCGCTGGATAAAATCCTTGCGCGTACTGCTCGATGGGTGGCGGCTGGACAGAATCGGGAAGTGTTGACAGTGGACCAGCCAGCCGATGGCGCTTATCTTTATTTGCGCCTGCTGCGCGAGCGTCCGGAGCAGGCCCAGGCTGTTTATGATTTGCTTGCATGGAATGGCGGCGGCGCCAACGGCTCCGGCATTGGACTGGCCAACATTGACACACAGGGAAATGTGCATCCGGATCAGTTCTGGCAGACGCTCACGCTCGGCAATGTGAAGGAACGTCCGTTTAGTGAAATCTGGCGCGATAATTCGCATCCAATTCTGGCCGGTTTGCGCAACAGGCTGCCGTTGTTGAAAGGCAGGTGTGGCGGCTGCAGGTTCATAAAAATTTGCGGGGGCGGTTTTCGGGTCAGGGCGGTTCAAGTCCATGGCGACCCGTGGGCGCCTGATCCTGGCTGCTATTTGACCGATGAAGAAATAGGCTGGAAAGGCGGGCCGGCTGCGCCTGTAGTGCCGGCTGTGGCAGGCGAGGGCGGTGAATTGGGCGGCAGGCTGCCTTTTTCCTGCACTTAAGTTGGCCTTGCAACATTGTTCGTGGCTGGCTAGATTTTTTGACTGGGCTGCGCCCGTAGCTCAGTTGGATAGAGCAACTGCCTTCTAAGCAGTGGGTCCCGCGTTCGACTCGCGGCGGGCGTACCAGAAAAATTCATTCCCGCAAAATTTTTTTTCAGAAGGAGAATTTTGAGCTTAATTATCCTGTCATAAAGGAGAAACCTGCATCCCCAATGAGTAACAATTCTCCTTGCTAATCCGGTTGTTGTGTTAAATAGGGTTTTCCGACGGACTGGGCTACCTGCCGGTAGCCGCAATGTTTGCATTGCCATAAAAGTGACATTGTGCTATGAAGGATGCAGATGAAAGCCATGGATTTGTGGAGTGGGACGTTGCTTTTGTGTTTCATGAGCATGAATTGTACGGTGGCGCAAACAGTCGGCGGTGATAATTTGAAATTCATTCCGACCGGCAGGGCAAATGAGTTCAAATTTGATACCGGCTTGCTGCGCGGCAATCTGCGCGCCGGTGGCAAGTCGCTGGGACTTTCCTCCGTGTTTTATGGGAAGGAGAGCCAACGGCTGGACCGCAGCATGGGGTTGTTGAGCCACTACCGGGTTTTTACGGTGGGCAGGCGTTATGGGGCTGGGGCATGGGACTGGCCAAGCGAAGCGAAGCTGTTGCCGGACGGGTCGGTGGAAACACGCTGGGAGCCGGAGGCTGCAAGGCCATTTGACATGCGATGTGTGTACCGGCTTATTGACGTTTCAACTGTTGAAGTTGAAACCATCGTTACGGCAAGGGAAGATTTGCGCGGTTTTGAATCGTTTCTGGCCTCTTATTTTTCAGAAAATTTCTCCAATGCGCTTGCCTATGTTCGCGGGAAAGAATTTGGTCATGGAGGGCAGTGGATGGCGGCCGAGAAATCATTCGGCGACTGGTTGATGTTTCCACGTGATCCGGGAGTTTTGCGACTAATCCGGGATGGACGTTGGGATTTGGAGCCGCACCCTGTCAAGTGGACAATAATGCCGGAGCTGGCGGCGCCGGTTGCGATGCGCAAACAACCTGCCACCGGCCTGACAGCGGTCATGATGGCCGGCGCAAAGGATTGTTTTGCCGTGGCGATGCCATATCAGACCGAGGGGCATTATTCGGTATATCTTTCACTATTTGGCTGCGACATGAAAGCTGGGGAATCGAGGGCCGCGCGGGCACGGCTCATCATCAAGCCGTCGCTTTCTGATGCGGAACTGATGCAAATGTTAAACAGGTTATGAAAGCGAGAGGCATGTTGATGTGGCTGGCGTTTATGCTGGCAGGAACGGTGCTAGCGCCTGCGGCTGATTTTCAGGCCGGTGTCGCGAGCGTCAAAATAACGCCGCCGTTGCCGTTCTGGCTGAGCGGATATGCAGCCCGCACCAATCCCGCGCCAGCAGTGCGGACTGATCTTTACGCAAAGGCGCTTGCCTTGAAGGATTCGGATGGCGGCAGAGTTGTCATTGTAACGACGGATTTGATTGGTTTGCCGGGAAGTTTGTCCGATGCCGTGGCGGCGCGTCTTGGGCGACTGTACGGCCTTGAGCGGCGACAGATATTGTTCAACTCGTCACATACCCATTCAGGGCCTGCGGTATGGCCGAATCTGCAGGTGATGTTCAACTTTGATTCTGCGGAAGTCGAACGCGTCCGGCGGTATGCCATGGATTTGACGGAGAATTTGGTGGCGGTGGCAGCAGCCGCGTTGGCCCGGCTTGAGCCGGCGCGGTTGTTCTTCGGGCGTGGAGAGGCGGATTTTGCAGTCAACCGGCGGCAGCCATCTCCAACTGGAGTCAGGCTTGGCGTAAATACAAACGGTCCGGTTGACCACACCGTGCCGGTGCTCAAGGTGGAAACCGGGGACGGATTGCTGCGGGCGGTTTTGTTTGGCTATGCATGTCATAACACAACATTGGGCGGCGATTCTTATGTGGTGGATGGCGATTACGCGGGCGCGGCGCAACGCGCTGTTGAAAAGGCGCATCCCGGAGTGACGGCGATGTTTATGATCCTGTGCGGCGGCGACCAGAATCCAAATCCGCGCGGCTTAACCAATCATGTGGAACAACACGGCCTTAAACTTGCGGCGGCAGTTGAGCGTTGTCTGGGCGGGCCGATGCAGGAGTTGACGCCGCCATTGCGCTCCTCATGGGTGATGACGAAGCTGGACTTTGCACCGCACACACGCGAGCAATTTGTGCGGGAGGCGGAGGAGAAAAACGTGTACAAACAGCGCCGGGCCGCCTTGATGCTTGAGGCGTATGATGCGGGCAAGCCGGTCAGGCAGCTTGCATATCCGGTGCAGGTTTTGCGAATGGGCAGGGGGCTGACTTTATTGGGTCTTGGTGGCGAGGTGGTGGTGGATTATTCATTGCGCGCCCGCCGGGAGTTCAGTTCTGAAAACCTGGTTGTAAGCGGCTATTGCAACGATGTCTCGTGCTACATCCCGTCGGCGCGTGTATTGCGCGAGGGCGGCTACGAGCCGGTGGACAGCATGATTTATTACGGCTTGCCCGGATCGTTTGCAGAGTCGGTTGAAGAGATCGTTTTTAACGCAATAAAACAGGCGCTTGAGACAACCCGTTAGGATTTAATTTTGATTTTAATATGAAAGCTGGGAAGAGGAATTTTTGGCGCGGATGCGGGGGCATGATTTTCAAAAATTGGATGCGTCAACTTTGCAGGCGTCATGCGGTGCTCCTGGCCGGCGCTTTGTCATGCGCTCTATGTGTGGGAGCGGATGCTGCACAACCCGCGCTGGAGCTGCTGAGGGACGGGCTTTCTGGCAAGTCTCTTCTCGAAAACGGCGGTTTTGAAAAACTACAAAATGGCCGGCCTGTTGCCTGGCATGGGTATGAGGGCGGGTTTTTATCAAGACAGGGCGAGGGCCGGGGCGGGAGTGTGGCGGTTACATGCCAAAACCAGACGGCATCAGGCAAGGCTGGCGCAAGTCAGACGCTTGAGCTGAATCGCACTGAGGCGGCGCCATTGGTCGTGTCGGGATGGAGCCGGGCGGAGGGAGTGAGCGGCGCGCCAGACAGCGGCTATTCCATCTATGTTGATATTGTTTACAATGACGGCACGCCATTATGGGGGCAGACGGCAAATTTTCGATGTGGCACGCATGACTGGGAGAAACGCCAAATCGTGATTGTGCCGGAAAAGCCGGTAAAACGGCTGACCTTGTACTGCCTGTTCAGGGGCCACGCCGGGAGGGTGTGGTTTGATGATGTAAATGTTTCAGAGGTTTCAGCAGGCACGGGGAGTTTTTTGTGGCAGGGCATGCCGGTTCTAGCGAAGGAGACCGGGCCTCTGAAAAGCGGCGGCGTGGCGTATAAGACCATGGATGGTTTGGAACTGATCTATCGTGGTGGACAAGTGCAGGCAGTCAAGGTGGATGGCCGCGAATTATCCGGCGGGCGGGCTGGCGGTTTCATGGCTTGGGATGCCGCGGCGCAGTCGGATGTCTGGGCGTTCGAGAATGGTGTTTGCAGCAAATTGAACCTCGAATTGGATGCGAAGGTGACGGCGCAGGCGGATTGTCTGGCGTTTGATGGAACAATCAGGGACAAGACAGGCAAAGATCGCGCAGTAACATTGATGTTTGCGTTGCCTGTGGAGGCGGATGGATGGCGATGGGGGGATGACATACGGCGCGAGCGGGTGATAACTGGAAAAGCTGAGTACTCCAACACGGTACGGGTGGGCTGCGGGACCACGGGCGCAATGTCGCTTTACCCCGTGGGTGCAATCAGCGGGGAGAAACATGGTTTGGCGGTTGCGCTGGACATGGGGCGCCCGGCGATTTACCGGCTCGGCTATCACGCCGGCCTGAAACAGTTGTTCATCGCATACGATTTTGGATTGGTTGCTGAAACGAAACAATTTCCCTCTGCAGCGCAATTCCGGTTTGTGATTTACCGGTTTGAGCCTGACTGGGGCTTCCGGGCTGCCTGGGATAAATTGACAAAAATTTTTCCCGACTATTTTGTGGTGCGCTCGAAAGAGCAGGGGATATGGATGCCGTTTACAGATGTAAGCACGGTGCAGGGATGGGAGGATTTCGGTTTCAAATACCACGAGGGCAACAACAACGTGCAGTTCGACGATGCCCACAACATTTTGAGCTTTCGATATACCGAGCCGATGACGTGGTGGATGCCGATGAAGCCTGAAACGCCACGGACACTTGAGGCGGCGTTGAAAGTGCGGGATGAATTGGCGGCGGATGCAAAGGCATCACAACACCGCTACGCCAGAGCGCATCTGGGCATAGCCATGTTCGATGAGGACAACCGCCCGGCGGTGCAGTTTCAGGAAACCCCATGGTGCAGGGGCGCAGTGTGGAGCCTGAATCCGAATCCGTTTTTGCAGTGGGAACCGAATTTCGGCGCGTTGCACTGGAGCGATGCCATCAAAGAGAAACTTTACGGCCCGTCGGCCAGGGGTCAATTGGATGGCGAATATTTGGATTCATTGGAGGGCTATGTCACTGCCAATTTGAACTATCGGCGCGAGCACTTTGCGGCTACTACCGTGCCGTTGACGTTTGCAACCGACACGTGCCGGCCGGCTCTGTTCAAGGGCCTCGCGGTTTATGAGTTCACGCGCTGGTTTTGCGACGATGTGCACCGGATGGGCAAACTAACTTTTGCGAACGGCGTTCCCTACCGGTTCAGTTTCCTATGCCCGTGGCTTGATGTTATGGGGACTGAAACCGACTGGAATCCCGGCGGGCGCTACCGCCCGTCATCGGACGCGCAGATGTGCCTCTGGCGGACGCTCAGCATGGGCAAGCCGTACTTGCTGTTGATGAACACCCGGTATGATGACTTTGGGCCGGCGCTGGTTGAGAAATACTTTCAGCGGAGTCTTTTCTTTGGTTTTTATCCCAGCATGTTCTCGCACAACTCGTCGGAGGCCCCATACTGGGGCAACCCAAAGTGGTACAATCGGGACCGGCCACTGTTCAAAAAGTACATTCCAGTTGTAAAGCGGATTGCGGAGGCTGGATGGCAACCTGTTACTTCGGCGCGATGCGACAACCCGGCTGTTTTGGTGGAACGATTTGGCGCGCCGCCCGGGCCGTTTTATTTCACAGTGTACAATCCAACGCAGCAGTCGCAAAAAGGCACGCTGTTGATTGAAAAGAATCTCACCGCAACCGGGCGCATCACGGCGTTGCGTGAATTGTTGTCCGGCCGGGTTGTGTCCGGTGCAACCGGCGGTTTTCCATTGCAGGTTGAGCCGGAGCAGACATTGGTTTTGGCAGTTGTCGCCCCGTGAAGCGGGCTGGCTGCCGCATTACTTCACCAGTGGCTCCTTGCCGATGTCTGGCATATCCTTTTTGGCTTCATCCAGCGCCTTGGCCGGGTCATCCGGAAGACGCTTCACCATGACATTGCGGTATTGAACCACGCTGCCTGGATCGTGCTGCTGTAGCGCCAGATAGCCTGATTTGTACTTGTCATCGGTGCAATCCACAACGATCTGGTCGTTGACCTTGATGATGATTCGATTGCCGATGGCCACGATGTGTTGTGTCCACCATGTATCGTCAGGGACCAGTTGCTGCAGGTTGCGTTTGATGTTGTAAAGGCTGCCGGTTTTCTGTGGATCGGGGCTGGTGTTTTCCACCTGCGCCTCATAACCCTTTGGCCATCCGCGGCCATAGGCTGCGCGGAAATACATGCCGCTGTTTCCACGGTGGTTCAGCTTGACCTCGGCTTTGAACTCGAGGTTGGTGTAGGTGTTGGGACTGAACAAGTGGCTGGTCTTGCCGCGGCCGGTCAGCACGCCGTTCTCCATCGTCCAGTCGCCCGGGTCTGGCGCAGTCCACCCGCTGAGCGTTTTGCCGTCAAAAAGAGCGACCCAGCCGTTGGCATCCGGTTTTTCCGGGACGGGCTGGGGCGTTTGTTGTGAGAAAGCCGCCGCGCACGCGGCAACCAGCATTGCAGCAGTCAAATAAGTTTTCATAGTTTACTGTTCCTGGTTTGACGATGATGGTTCTGGTTTCATTCAATTTGGCCGCCCCATCGAACCGCGCTTGTCCATCAGGGGTTTTACTGGTATGGTATATGTGTGAAGCGGCAATTCGTGGGGCGGATTTGGTTGTTGGCCGCGTTTGTTCTGGCAACAGCCGGATCGGTTTTTGGCGGAGAAAAATTTATCCGTTTGCGCAATGAATTGATTGGCACGCCGGAGCCTGCGGCCAAGGCGCTGGCCGTGGTGATCAATCAGCCGGTTGTTTCCGGCCTTTACATAGTTCAGTTTAATGACCGTTTCAAACCTGAGTGGCGTGCACAACTGGCGGGGATGGGCGTGGACCTGCTATGGTATGTGCCTGACGACGCGTTTGTGGCGCGGCTGCAAGATTGCCGGTTGGAACAGATTCGCGCTTTGGGATATGTCCGCTGGGTTGGGGAATACCGGTCGGAGCACAAGATTCTTCC